>OJHG01001089.1_pt1 | contig 9457 bp, 7 predicted proteins | sample 1594761 | NCBI WGS metagenome assembly OJHG01 (sample SAMN05416786, study PRJEB24817) | seawater metagenome | isolation source: Sea water | place: Canada:Atlantic | collected 2013-07 | reverse complement strand
TCGGAGATGTGTATAAGAGACAGCAACAATACCATGTGGCCAGACGAACATGCCCGCACCAAAGCTGGTTAAAACCTCGCCGTCGGGGCTAAATTTTAATACCGGGTCGACATCATTTTCTGGGCACGCCCCTTGATTGCCTCCACATCGCTCAAAAACCCAAACGTTACCCTGAGAATCGACGTCTATTGCATTACCAGAACCCATACTCCTATCGTCTGGCAGGTTCACGAGGTTTTCATACATGGTGTAATTGTTTGGATAATCTGGCAGCACGGTATTTTGCTGCGAGTAACTGGCAGATGCCACAAGGCTTACAGTTGAGAAAAGCACAAAGAGCTCTATCCTTTTGGGTCTCATAAAACTTCCTTGATAAATTATTCCGTTATTTGATAGATTAAATCCTAGATCATGGATGGATTTCAAGAGGTCTTGCTTTTAGTTAATTGGATAGTCCACTTTAATCCTAGACCTAGCCACAGAACCGTCTGAGTAAGCTTGCTCAAACCATGCCCGCAGCATAGCCTCCTTAGCCCATTCTGCGTTGTCGTGAGTAACGGCCACAGCGTCGTGAACAGGCAAGGCCACGATGCCCTGCTCTACACCCTCTAGCAGCACTTGCTTGAGTATCTGCCCTTCTAAACTCTGTGCGTTAACGCCAAAATCTGTGTATAGGCTGAGTTTAGGATAGCGTTTGAGCGCAGCAGCCTCAATAACATCAAACAACTCGTAAGCAATGTCTTCACCCGCGCATGCATTCTTCGCTTTTCCTCTCTTACTGGAACTCATGGCTATGGTGATGTAATCCTTGATCTGCTGCCGGTCTTCAATGCGCGCTAGCTCGCCTATATCTTCATAAGGAGTACTACCGGCATTTTCACCGGCAATGAAAGCTAGATTAAGCCTTAAATGGCTGGCATTAAAGTCAACTTCACAGATAGGCTGACCATCAATAAGAGTGTTGATACGAAGTCTTATCTTGCGATCTGGAAGGCCCTGATAAGGCGTTATAAGCCTGCCTGAAGAGAACGGATTATGTTTGTATACAAGCCTCACAAGGGCTTTGCAGCCCAATAGATACTCGGGCTGTGGAGGGTGATTTAAAGCAAGCGACGGACTGAGTTGATGGTGGCAATAATAGGCTTAATAGGTTCCTCCGCACACACACTCTTTCTAACCTTTAGAAACTAAAAGGCATGCGCGAACTAAACCCAATCAACACCACTCGGCGCATCAATACTCTGAATAAGCTCTTCTTGTGCGGTCTGACGTAGCGTGGTTAGTTTTTTGACATTGCTTTTTACCCAATTCCGTAACTTTTTACGTAACCTTGGGTCTGTTATATTGCAATAATGCTTATATAACAAGCACTTGAGCAAAGAAAATGGTGCCCCGGAGAGGATTCGAACCTCTGACCTGCCCCTTAGGAGGGGGCCGCGCTATCCAGCTGTGCCACCGGGGCTTGATCGGTGAAGTGTAGAAAAAATGCCTCGAAAATTCCCTTTACCTTAATAACTCAGCATTAAGGGCGCGCCAAGAGGCGTATCTTAGAGTGTGGTGCTTGACCGAGGATCGGAGTTTATCACAGTCTTTGTGAGATTTTCGCGGGGTTTCTTGCTCGAGCAAAAGCCACTCTTGAGTTTAGTCGCCGAACTAGCGGCCTAAGAATTAGCTTAAGTAGTAACCTGAGGTTTGCCAGTAAAAGCCACGGTGTTAGACTCTGACTCGCGTCGAAATCTCGCGCTTAAACCACCCGCTAGCAGGCACCCATGACTCTCACTTGGCACACCAAACCTTTCGACGCGCTCAGCAACTCAGAGCTTTACTCCATGCTGAGGCTGCGTAGCGAAGTGTTTGTGGTTGAGCAAGACTGCGTCTACCTTGACCTCGACAACATCGATCAGAAGGCCCATCACGTTATTGCGATCAATGCAGAGCGAGAGGTGGTTTGCTGCGCTCGAATCGTCGCACCTGGCGTGAAATATGACGGCGCCTCGATCGGACGCATCGTGACAAGCCCTTCGCTTCGAGGTTCAGGCCAAGGTAAGGAGTTAGTGAGGGTTGCAATCGACGCCTGTAGCACCCTCTTTTCAGGTGAAGCGATAACCATTTCAGCGCAGCAACATCTCGAAGGATTTTATGAAGCGTTCGGCTTCGAGACGACTTCGACGCCCTACCAAGAAGACGGAATCCCGCATATTCAGATGACACGTGCCGCGAATCGATAGCGCGAACCGATAAAAAGCAACGTCACTTGCCTGCCGCATTAGCGATCGCGTGGCTCGGCTGATACTCCAACGTTCGCTGCTTGATCGAAGGCCTGAGACAGCGCCCTTGCCTCATCAAACTGCCCCAATACTGCCTCGCGGCGCTCAGGCCAACGCAGACTCACGGCAAGCACGCAAATGAGTGAAACGGCAAAACCTGGAACAATCTCGTAAAGATCGAAAATTCCGCCGACGAGGTTAGACCACACTACGACTGTAATGGCGCCGGCCAGCATGCCTGCGATTGCGCCTTGAGCCGTCATGCTGCGCATAAAGAGTGACAATAAAATAACTGGCCCAAACGCAGCACCAAAGCCTGCCCACGCATAACTCACTAAATCGAGCACGCGGCTTTCTCGATCCATCGCGATAACTAACGAGATGAGTGCCACGCCTACAACCGCAAGGCGGCTCACCATCACGAGTTCGCTGCTGCTCGCGTGCGGGCGGAGGAATGTTCTGTAAAAGTCTTCGCTAATAACCGACGAACACACAAGCAGCTGTGAATCGATAGTCGACATTATTGCCGACAAGATTGCGGCGGTGATCACGCCTGCCATCCATGGATTAAACAGTGCCTGACTCAGGCTAATAAAAACGGTTTCGGGATTGGTAAGCGGCGCAGCCGCGAAATAGGCCATACCGGCGAAGCCCGTAGCGATGGAACCTGCGAGCATGATCACCATCCAACTCATTGCGAGGCAGCGCGCTGAGGTTAATTGGGCGGGGTCTTCGATAGCCATGAATCGCGTGAGAATATGCGGCTGGCCGGCGTAGCCAAGCCCCCAAGCTATCAGACTCAATAATCCAAGCGCACCAACATCGCCGAAAAGATCGAGGCCAGTTGGATTAATCAGGGCTACCTGATCCAGTACTTCGCGCGTGCCGCCTACTGCCGAGAATACAGCAATTGGCGTCATTACCAGTGCAGCGGCCATGAGACACGCCTGAATCGCATCGGTCCAAGCGACTGCTAAAAAGCCGCCTACAAAGGTATAAGACACGATGACTACCGCGCCAATAATCAATGCAACCCCATAATCGAGACCGAAGCTGCTTTCAAACAGAATTGCCCCGCTGACTAGCCCCGATGCGGCGTAGAAAGTAAAAAACAGCAAGATGACTGCCGCCGATAGAATCCTCAACAGCCTGCTGTCGTCTTTGAAACGGTTCTCGAGATAGTCGGGGAGCGTGAGGGAATTATTGGCGTGAAAACTAAACACCCGGAGCCTGCGAGCAACGAGGATCCAGTTTAGGTAGGCGCCAACGACCAGGCCGATACCAATCCAACTTTCCTGCAAACCAGATAAATAAACAGCGCCGGGCAGGCCAAGGAGAAGCCACCCGCTCATGTCTGACGCGCCTACAGAAAGCGCGGTGACCGCAGCGCCTAATTTGCGGCCACCGAGTAGATAGTCCCCGAGATCATGTGTCTGGCGATAGGCACGAATGCCTAGTAACAAAATGCCAAGCAAATAGACGACAAACGTCACTAAAAGCGGCCACTGGCTAGTCGAAGCCTGTGCTGCTGTAGGCAAAGAATCGATAATTTATCCCTTTTTTCTTATTAATCTATTCATTCGTCGCGACTCTGCACGCAGTGCTTTACCAAGAAGCCGCTTTTGAGAGGGAGACACTACCATGCTCCCTCGCCCAAGTTCCAACTAGCCTTCCCTAAATACCCACAGAAAGCACCCACAGAAGTTCTTCCCGTTACCTCCAGTATTTTATAAAGTAAACTATTTGTTAATTGCGCCGAAAGCGTAATCAACCGCCCATGGAAAACCTTATGACTGACCTGTCACTCTTACCTAAGACTCAAGCGCAGCTGGTGGGCCGACTGAAAAGCCGTGGGCCGCAGTCGATCAAAATACTCGCCGGGCAGCTCGAGCTGACAACGATGGGTGTGCGCCAGCATCTCACGCAGCTACAGGAAAAAGGCTTTGTTAAACACGCTCAACTCAGTCATCAGACCCGAGGACGCCCGGTTACGCTGTGGAAGCTGACCGAACAGGGACACAGCTTGTTTACCGACGGGCACGCACGCATCGCCGTCGCGCTCATAACCGAAGCTGCAAAGACCTTCGGCGACGCCGGTCTGCGCCAACTCATCGACAATGACAACGCTTCAATGCTTGCAAGCTACCGAGCCGAAATTCCTGATCCCCAGCTCAGCCTGAGTGACACCTTAGAGGCGCTCTGCGCGAAACGCACAGCCGAGGGCTTTCTGGCCGAGCTGAGGCTGACCCCAACCGGCTGGTTGCTCATCGAGAATCACTGCCCCATTTTCGCCGCAGCGAGCAGTTGCTCTGCCCTTTGCGCAGCCGAATTCTCTCTTTTCGAAAAACTGCTCGAAGGTCACGCTACAATCGAGCGAGGTGACTATTTATTAGACGGTGCGAGACGCTGCGCTTATCGAATCCAACCCGTCGTTTCGCAGCAATAGAAACCTGCGCTAGGCTATCACCCTCATTACAAAAACTAATCACGAAACCTTTGCGTAGACGCGTTATACTACTCTACTATTTTAAGTGCATAGCTTCGATAGCGTCGCTTTTACTTCATTTTTAATTCATACAATCACCTAGCCTTCTGCCGCTTGTCTCTACAGAGCGAGCCGACGGTGCAGCGAGACTGGGAAAAGAGCACATCATGGCGCAAAAACATTCGAACGAACCGGTAGATGAATTCAAGCCGCGCAAGCTGTTCTCCTACCCAAAGTACTGGGCAGAGTGTTTCGATACTGCGCCATATCTGCCCATGTCGCGCGCCGAAATGGATGAACTCGGCTGGGACAGCTGCGACATTATTATTGTGACCGCCGATGCGTATGTAGACCATCCGAGCTTCGGCATGGCTGTTGTGGGGCGCTTGCTCGAAGCACAGGGCTTTCGCGTAGGTATTATCGCGCAGCCAGAATGGGACAGTGCCGAACCCTTTAAGCAGCTGGGCAAGCCGAATCTATTCTTCGGCGTCACCGGCGGCAACATGGACTCGCTGATCAATCGCTATACTGCGGATCTCAGGCTCCGTAACGACGACGCCTACACACCGCATGCCGAGGCAGGCAAACGCCCCGACCGTTCGGTAATCGTCTACAGCCAGCGCTGCCGCGAAGCCTATTACGATACACCGATCGTTATTGGTGGTATCGAGGCAAGCCTCAGGCGCATCGCCCAATACGATTATTGGACCGACGCCGTGCGCCGCTCTGTGCTTATCGACTCGAACGCCGACATCCTGCTTTATGGTAATTCCGAGCGCGCACTCGTCGAGGTCGCACACGAAATTGCTAATGGCAAAGAGGTGAAAGAACTTTGGCAGATGCGCGGCGCAGCCGTGGTACTCAAAGACTTGCCAGAAGGCTGGACAGAAATAGACTCGACGCGCATCGATTGGCCTTCAAAAATCGAAAGCATCCCAAACCCGTATGACTTTCACGATCGCGAACCAGACGCCGACGCTGCTGCGAAGGCCGAAAAAGAGACGATCGATGCGCCGGACACAGCCCAGGCGATCAAAATAATTCCGATGCCTCTGCAGCGCAAAGAAAAATACGACGCCAAGACAACCTACATTCGCCTGCCCTCGTTTAGCAAAGTGGTTAACGATCCTGCGCTCTACGCGCATGCCTCGCGCGTGCTGCATCAAGAAGCGAATCCCTATAATGCCAAGACTCTTGTGCAGCGTCACGACACGCTCGAGGTATGGGTTAACCCGCCGCCCATTCCTCTTGAAACAGAAGAAATGGACTGGGTATTTAGCTTCGACTACAAGCGCCGCCCTCACCCTTCGTATGGCGACGCACGAATTCCCGCCTATGACATGATTAAAACGTCGGTCAATATCATGCGTGGCTGTTTCGGTGGCTGCACGTTCTGTTCGATTACCGAACACGAAGGCCGCATTATTCAAAGCCGATCTGAAGAATCGATCCTCAGCGAAATCGAGAAAATTCGCGACATGGTGCCCGGTTTCACAGGCACTATTTCGGACCTCGGCGGGCCTACCGCCAATATGTATAAGCTCAACTGTAAATCGCCTGCTATTCAGAAAACCTGTAAGCGGCTGTCGTGTGTTTATCCAAGTATTTGCAAACATCTCGAAACCGACCACAAGCCGACAACCCAACTCTATCGAAAAGCGCGTGCAATTCCGGGCGTTAAGCGCGTAGCGATAGCAAGCGGATTACGTTACGACCTCGCATTGAAAGATCCTGAGTACATCGAAGAACTAGTCTCTCATCACGTTGGCGGTTACTTAAAAATTGCGCCCGAGCACAGCGAAGACAAGACACTCGCTAAGATGATGAAGCCGAGCATCTCAGCGTATGATGAATTCAAGAGACTGTTCGATAAATTCTCAAAGAAAGCCGGCAAAGAACAGTATCTGATTCCTTATTTCATTGCGGCACATCCAGGCAGCGACGACGAAGACATGCTCAACCTTAGCCTGTGGTTAAAGGAGAGGAAGTTTAAGCCAGACCAAGTACAAACCTTCTACCCTTCGCCGATGGCTCTTGCGACGGCAATGTACTATTCCGAACGCAATCCGCTCGAAAAAGTGCGCTATAAAAGCGACAAAGTGAAGGTGTCAAAAAACCTAGAACAGCGTCGCTTGCAGAAAGCATTCTTGCGCTATCACGACGAGAAAAACTGGCCCATGCTACGAACAGCTCTCACCAAACTTGGGCGCACGGATCTGATTGGCAATGAAGAGAAGCATTTGGTGCCGCATGAACAAACCAAAGGCAGGCCAATGGGTGGAGGCAAGCCGGCCCGGGGTGGCCGTGGCAAGAGCGCAGGCCAATCGGCTCGCGCTCGGCGCTAATCCTACTCTTTAGACATTTCCTCTTCGAGTTGCTCAATCGTTGCGCCTCGAGGAGGGACTTTGCGCTCTTCCCGCGTTTTGATATGCCACTCGATATTACTTAATATTCCGCGCAGAATATTCATCTCCATCACATCGATGCGGATGCGCCCGAAGAGCCGGCGCATTCTCTGCATGAGTTGGCGGGGATTGTCTGGGTCGTGAAACCTGATCGCGATCATCACCTTCTCGAGGTGCGCGAAGAAACGCTCGTTCTCGTCTGCGGTAGCTCGCTCTTGATCCCAAAAATCATCTTCAGGTAATTTCACTGCGTCTTCTCTATGGCGTGCACGCTTTGCTAGCTCATACGTAATAACCATCACTGCCGCCGACAAATTGAGCGAACTGCATTCTGGCGAGGTTGGTATCTGAACATGGTACTGGCAGAGTTGCAGCTCCTCGTTATTCAGGCCCGAATCTTCGCGACCAAATACTAGGGCAACTTTGTTGGTCTTGTGTTCTAGAAAGACCTTATCGGCGCAGCTTTCGCCGTCGAGCATGGGCCACGGCAGCTTTCTCGATCGAGCACTGGTGCCAATAATAAGACCGCTATCGGCAACCGCCTCTTCGAGCGTGCTGACAACACGCGCGTTCTCGAGTATATCGACCGCAGAGACAGCTCTTGCGGTAGCCGCGCCGCTAGGAAAATCCTCGGGATCAACGAGGATTAACTGTGTAAGCCCCATGTTTTTCATAGCCCGAGCAGTAGCGCCAATGTTGCCAGGATGCGAGGTATTAACGAGCACCACCGCTATTTGGCTTGGATCTAATGCTGGCATCCATTCGGCAGCAGAGGGCTTTTTCTCAATGTTCAAGTGGAGGATTCCTCGGGAAAATGCAGTAATTTCGTATTATAGCAGTATGCACGCAGTGATCGACTAGCCGAATAACGCGGGGATATCGATAAACAAATTCATCGCAGCACCACTCTTCTGTTATCATCGAGTCATTGGAGACCACTTATCGCAGCCTAGATTCGGCGGCTCTCTCGCTCTTTACTTTTTCTGCTTTCGCCTCGCGCGCCTATCCATCGAGTTTATTTCTCGTAAATCGGCGCGAAAAACTGCGCACGCAGGGACCACTTTGATAGGACCACGTTGATAGGACCGGTTTGATGCACCCAATGATAAATATTGCGCTGAAAGCAGCGCGTGATGCCGCCGAGGCGATAGCCCACAGCAGCGATAGACTTGATCGAATTAAAGTGATTAACGACGAGCCCGATTCGTTTCTAACGTCGATGGACCTCGATTCGGATAAGACGCTGCAATACCACCTACTCAAAGCCTACCCCGATCACAGCATCGATTCACGCGCAACTGGCCTCCGTGCCGGCGCGCGAAAAGACATCGTCTGGCTTATAGACCCCCTCATTGGGAATCGAAATTTCGCGCGCGGCTACACTCAATTTGCTGTGTCGCTTGCCTGCAAAGTAGACGGCGTAATTCAACACGCAGCTGTTATCTGCCCGATGACAAACGAAGAATTTGTCGCCTCTCGTGGCGGTGGCGCACAGCTCAATTCACGACGACTCCGCGTCGGCCGTGAGACAGAGCTTGTCGCTGGCGCGCTCGTTGGGCTTAACGGCGAGGCAGACGATATTGAGACGCTGCTCGATTTGCAGCGCGCTGTCGTTGTTGCCGGCGCTCGCGTGCGGATCTCAGGCTGTACAGCCTTAGATATCGTGAGTACCGCCGCAGATCGACTTCAGGGCGGCTGGGCGCCCAACGATGCGGGAGCTGGTCACTCAATCGATGCAGCCGCTTTAATACTTAAAGAGGCAGGCGGCTTAATCGGCTCTGAGCTTGCAAGCCCAGACTACTCTAGCGCTCAAGAACTCTTATTTGCCAACCCTAAAATTCTTAAGCAGATGGTTAAGCTACGTCAGGCTAAGAAATAACCGCTTTCAATAGCAATCACACAGGGTAGGCGCGCTATGTCAAACGAGTCATCGAATACTAGCCAGCACACTGAGACGCCTACCCAACAAAAAAAACACAGCCTCATTGAGGGCTCGATCAAGGCCTCACTAATCCGTATGACTTTGCCGATGATCGTCGGCATGTTCATGATGTTTACGTTTAGCCTTGTAGACACATTTTTCGTTAGCTTGCTTGGTACCGCCGAGCTCACGGCTATCAGCTTCACCTTCCCCGTCACCTTCACCATCATGAGCCTCGCGATCGGCCTCGGCATTGGAGCCTCAGCTGTCGTCGCCAAATACATTGGTCGCGAAGATCTCGAGCGCGCGAAAGAAAGCTCGACGGTCATCAACCTGTCTCTTATACACATCTCCGAGCCCACGAGACTCCTGAGCATCT
>OJHG01001082.1_pt1 | contig 9508 bp, 6 predicted proteins | sample 1594761 | NCBI WGS metagenome assembly OJHG01 (sample SAMN05416786, study PRJEB24817) | seawater metagenome | isolation source: Sea water | place: Canada:Atlantic | collected 2013-07 | reverse complement strand
CTTCCTGCGGGTATGGTGAAATTGGTAGACACAACAGACTTAAAATCTGTCGACCGTTAGGTCATGCCGGTTCAAGTCCGGCTACCCGCACCACTTTCCTTTTCCCATTTCTGCCCTAACACCGACAGCATCCTGAAAGTAGATCCTTCTTAAATCTCGTCGCTAATCAGTTTGGCCTAACTGACTACACTCCATGTGATCTCATCGCTTAAGCCCGTTTCAAGCAGTCTACCTATTGTGCTCGGATGATTTATTGCCGCTTTCCGTCCGTTTCTGCTAGTCTCAGACTATATTCTTAGCTTCAATCGGGGCTGAATAATAACAAGCTGGAAAAGGCATGAGGGCTATTTAAATGAACTGGTTCCAGAACCTATCTGTGCGGCTGAAGATTTTGTCTGTAGCCGGGCTAGGGGTTGTGTTGTTTATAGTCTACGCGGCCTACAGTTTTTACATTGCTGAAACCAATATCGACCATTTGAAGCGGATAGAAAGCCAAGACTTTCCTATTCTTGAGCTGATTAACGCTAACAATGTAGATTTCATAACCATCAGTGAATCCTATATTGAATCAATCACTGAGGCAGATCCGGATTTACTGGAGCAAGCGCAATCCCGAGCGGCGGCCTTCGAACAACGGCTGGTGGATATTCGCCAAGCAGATCCAACTCTTTCCAATGACGTGGAAGAGCTGCGTCGTCATTTCACCACTTACATCAACGGAGCCGCTGCGCTGGCCCGTAATCTGATTACCACTAATGACACTCCAGACCACCTGTCCCAGCGGATATCTCACGTTCGCGCACTTCAGGATGCCTACGAAAGCAGCCAGAAAGCCTTTGAGCAAGAGCGCTATAAAGCGTTTCGCGAGACGCTGAACAGAAGCCGTTCGGATAATCTGGGAACGCAGAAAATTGGCTTGTTTCTAGGTTTTGTCGCTTTCACGTTATTGGCGTTAACTGCCCTGTGGGTCACTCGAGCAATTACGCTGCCACTGAAAGGGGCAGTGGATGCAGCTGACAATATCGCCAATGGTAAATGGGATACCCATATTGAAAATGGGGGGCAAGATGAAACGGGTTACCTGCTGCAGGCTATCCGAAAAATGCGTGATGCCTTGATTGCGCGTCATACCGAGGATCGACAACAGGAAACAGTGAAAAACCATCTGGCCGAATTAAATAATCGCATGCGTGGTGAGATGGGATTCGAGCAGCTTGGTAATAATATATTGAGTTTTTTGGTGCCTGTTCTGGATGCGCAGGTCGGCGCGTTTTATAGCTACGATGCGGATACTGAGACTCTCAGCCTGAGTAGCTCCTATGCAATGGAGCGGCGCAAGCATCTCGCCAATAAATTCCGGCTGGGCGAATCACTGGTCGGACAATGCGCACTGGAACGCAAGAGTATCCTGCTCGAGAAGGTGCCTGATAGCTACATTAGTATCGCCTCGGGTACTGGCGCTGGGCAGCCACGTAACGTGGTAGTTATGCCCGTTATCCATGAGGATGAGGTAAAAGGGGTGCTTGAGATCGGTGCATTCCGTGACTTCAATGATGGAGACCTGGCTTTTATGGAGCAATGTGCCTCCATGATTTCTGTATCACTGCATAGCGCACAGAGCCGTTTTCGGCTGGCAAACATGCTGGAACAAACCCAGTCACAGGCGGAAGCGCTGGAACAACAAAAAACAGAAATGGCCCAGGTAAATGCAGACTTGGAAGAGCAGGCCATGGAGTTATCTGCATCCGAATCTCGACTACAGCAACAACAGGAAGAGTTGAAGGCCATTAACGAAGAGCTAGAATCTCAAACCCAAGCACTTCGCGCGTCGGAAGAAAGTTTGCAGAACCAACAGGAAGAGTTACGCGTTACGAATGAAGAGCTTGAAGCCCAGGCTCGTATGCTCACCGAACAGAAGTCGGAAATGGCTCAGAAGAACGATGAGCTTGAACTGCTGCGCCATGAGCTGGAGGATAAGATTCGCGAGCTGGAAATGTCCTCACGTTACAAGTCTGAATTCCTATCAACCATGAGCCATGAGTTGCGTACACCGCTCAATTCAATTCTTATTCTGTCCAATGCTCTAGCGCAGAATAAGAAAGGAAACTTAGAAGAAAAACAGGTCGAACACGCCCAGGTCATCCACTCTGCCGGTACTGATCTGCTTAGCCTGATCAACGACATCCTCGATATTTCCAAAATCGAGGAAGGGAAAATGGATGTCATCATTGATGATTTATCCCCAACAGAAATTGTTGAACATTTCCGTCGCAACTTTGCTCACGTGGCGGAGAGCCGCAATTTGGATTTCAAGGTTGAGCTCGGCGACACCCTGCCTGACCACTTCTATACGGACCGCCAGCGCCTTGAACAAATCATCAAGAACCTACTCTCTAATGCTCTCAAGTTTACTGAGCATGGCTCGGTGATGCTGAGCCTAACTCAGCCAGATGTCTCGGAAACCTTGCCCTCACGACACCTGGTGCCAGGACAGACACTAAAATTTGCGGTGACTGACACGGGGACAGGGATTGCACGTGAAAAACAGAAACTGATTTTCGAAGCATTCCAGCAAGCTGACGGCACTACGAGCCGTAAATACGGCGGCACTGGCCTAGGATTGACCATCTCTCGTGAGTTAGCTCGTCTCCTGGGAGGGGAAATCGGCCTTTACAGCGACGGCGAAGGACAAGGATCGACGTTTGCCCTGTATTTACCCGTGGGCAGAGCTGACGAGGTTGAAACTAATATTGGCGACGGCGCAGGCGAGGACATCAATAATAATGGACAAGCGCATACCGCTCCGATGATGCCACTGAATCCGGATTCAGACGATTTCGTCGTGCGTGAAAAAACGGTGCTCATTGTTGAAGATGATGACGAGTTTGCTCGAGTGCTGGTCGAGTTGGCTTCGGATTATGGGCTTGAGGGGCATGTCTGTCATGACGGCGAAGATGGCCTGGAATACGCAAGCCATTACCGGCCCAGCGCTATTATCCTCGATATTGGCCTGCCTGGCATTGATGGCTGGGAAGTGATGGAAAAGCTTAAGGCCGATCCGCGCACCAAGGATATCCCTGTGCATTTTTTGTCGGGTCGCGATGAACGCAATAAGGCTCTTTAAATGGGCGCCCTGGATTTCATGTCCAAACCGGCGAATGAGGACGATATTCTTTGCGCATTTGCCAAAATTGAAGGAGCCATTGAGACCAATGTTCGCCGCCTTCTGGTGGTTGAAGATAGTCAAATCCAGCATGAAAGTATTCGTGAGCTATTCAACCAGAAAGGGGTAGAAATCACCGCAGCCACCAATGGTCAGCAAGCGCTGGATGCTCTGAAGAGCACCGTATTCGATTGCATGATTCTGGACCTAACGTTGCCGGACATGAGTGGTTTTGAGTTGCTGGAGACTTTACATGCCAATGACGATTACGGCCGTGTTCCAGTAGTGGTCTACACGGGCAAGGATATGAGCCGGGAAGAAGAGGCTAAACTCCGTAAATATGCCGATCGCATCATTCTCAAGACCGAGCGCTCCCATGAGCGATTGTTGAATGAAGCGTCGCTCTTCCTGCACTGGCTGGAGTCCACCTTGCCGGCGAATCGTCGCCCTAAAGTGAAATCCATTGAACACCGTGGTGATATTTTCGAGGGCAAGCAGTTACTGCTCGTGGATGACGACATGCGTAATATCTATGCCCTGTCTGCACAGTTGGAAGAATTGGGGTTCTCCATCCATATTGCCAACAACGGCCGAGAGGCGCTGCAAGTCCTAGATGATAATCCATCCATTGATATTGTACTGATGGATATCATGATGCCAGAGATGGATGGTTACGAGGCCATGGCAAGGATTCGTGAACAGAGCCAATTCAGCAAGTTGCCAATCCTTGCACTTACAGCAAAGGCGATGAAGAATGATCGTGCCAAGTGTATTGAAGCTGGAGCGAACGATTATTGTTCCAAGCCCATAGATATGGCGAAGCTGACGTCTTTGCTGCGAGTTTGGTTACATACGTAGTGACTGGAAAATACGCCTGCAGTCACTTTATAAGAACAAGCACCGTGGCGGATAACGTTATGGCACAAACATGTCCGATTGAGGATGCTGACGTTAGCATCGAAGACATCGAAATTCGCCTGCTGCTTGAGGCGATATATCAGATGTACGGCTACGATTTTCGTTTCTATAGCCGCGCCTCCATACGTCGCAGGATCATGCATCATCTAACCATGTCTGGCTTTGACTCAATCATGGAGATGACCGATAAGGTGCTGCGCGACCGGTCCTTCTTTACCACCTTATTTAATGAGCTGACGGTGAACGTAACCGAGATGTATCGGGATCCGGATTTCTACCAAAGCTTCCGTGAAGAGGTTATCCCGGTGCTGAAGACGTTCCCGTTTATTAAGATCTGGCACGCAGGCTGCTCCACCGGGGAAGAGATTTACTCCATGGCCATTTTGCTAGAGGAAGAAGGGCTTTACGACCGGGCCATGATCTACGCAACCGATATCGACAAGAAAGTGCTAGCCTCGGCCAAGAAGGGCATTTACTCCATCGAAGCGGTCAAACAGTATGGTGACAACTATCGGCGGGCCGGTGGTAAGCATTCTTTATCTGACTATTTTACCGCCCGCTATGACAGCGTGATTATGGAGCAGCGACTGAAACGCAATATCGTCTTTGCCGATCATGATCTGGCAACAGACCAGGCTTTTGGTGAAATGCATGTCATCCTGTGCCGGAATGTACTCATCTACTTCAATCGAGCATTACAGGAGCGTGTGATCAAGCTGTTTAGTGACAGTCTAGATATGGGCGGTTACTTGTGCTTGGGAACCAAGGAAAGTTTACGTTTCAGTGGGCAGGAAGAGTCGTTCGATGTTATCAACAAGTCGTTGCGAGTTTTTCGCAAACGGCAGTTTCAACACCACGCATGATTAGAGACAACTGATGATTGAGCAGAAGTTGCTATTAGTGGATGATCAGCCAGCTAACTTAGTATCGCTAGAGGCGATTCTGGAAAGTGAAGGCCGCATCCTTATGAAAGCGCACTCGGGGCAGGAGGCGTTGAAGATTCTGCTTAAGGAAGATATTTCTTTAGTGCTGCTGGATGTGCAGATGCCAGGCATGGATGGCTTTGAAGTGGCTGAATTGATGCGTCAACGCAAAGACACCCAGACTATCCCGATTATCTTTGTGACGGCGATCAGTAAAGAAAAAAAATACGTTTTCAGGGGCTACCAGGCTGGCGCTGTAGACTACTTATTCAAACCATTGGACCCACTGATCCTCAAAAGCAAAGTAGATTTTTTTCTTGGTTTGGATAAACAGAGACGCCAGCTGCAAGCAAAATTGAAAGAAGCCCAAGCGCACCGTGCGGCCTATGAAGCTGGCAAGACACGGGGCGGGGAGGGCAGCGACCAATAGTCGTGAATACTTGCATAGGGGGAGTAAAGGCAATTGTTATGGGCGCGTCTTGGGGCGGGCTTAATGCCTATATTCACATTCTGTCTGTGTTGCCCGCGGATTTTCCTTTGCCAATCCTGATGGTACAGCACCAGCAGGCTAGCGCGGATAACCGTATGCCGTGGTTACTGGCTCGTTACTGTGCTTTACCGGTGGTTACACCGGAAGATAAAGAGCCGATTATAGGGGGGCATGTTTATGTGGCCCCGCCGGGTTACCATATGTTGGTGGAAGACGATCAGACACTGGCTTTCTCTAATGGAAGGCCTGTACTCTTTTCCCGGCCGGCAATAGACGAATTGTTTTTTTCTGCTGGCGTTGTTTATGGCCGTCATCTGATAGGCGTGATTCTCACAGGGGCCAATGAAGACGGCGCAGCAGGCATGAAGTATATACACAGTAGAGGCGGATTCACCATCGCCCAGTCACCGGTGAGCTCGGAAGCACCCACAATGCCTGAAGCGGCAATAACAACAGGTGCGATTTCCAGGGTACTCGATCTTGAGGCAATCGGGCCCTTTTTGGCTAAACAGGCTATGGGGTAGGACGCGTATGAAACAAAACATTTTGGTTGTGGATGATCACCGCGAAAACTTGATCGCCCTGGAGGCGATCCTGGATTCTGACGACCGTAATCTGATCATGGCACAGTCCGGTAACGAGGCCTTGTCCCTCGCCCTCAAGCACGATTTAGCTCTGGTGCTGTTGGATGTGCAGATGCCGGAAATGGATGGGTTCGAAGTGGCCGAACTTATGCGTAAAAATAAGAAAACCCGCCACATTCCGATCATTTTTGTTACCGCTATATCAAAAGAACAGAAATACGTTTTCAAGGGCTACGAGTGTGGGGCGGTGGATTACCTACTCAAACCCATCGACCAAAAAATTCTGGAAGCCAAGGTTAGCGTTTTCCTGGAACTGGATCGCCAACGGCGCAAGTTACAACAGGCCGTGGTGCAAATGAAACGGCTAAAAGACGAAAACGAGCGACTGCTGCATGCACTTGGCGAAGCTCTGATCGGCACCAATGCCGAGGGTAAAATCACTTTTTGTAATGAAGCAGCTTGTGCCCTATTGCGACAGAGTCGTGATGACTTAGTAGGCAATGATATCGCCGACCTGATATTCAATGATGATGCTGGCAAGTCGTGTTGGAGCTGGGATAGCTCTCCATTACAGGAAGCTTGCAGACAAGGGGAAAGCTGGGAAAATGAGCATAACCTGTATACTCCCGATGATGATGGCTTGCTAGCCTTATCAGTGAGAGCCAATGCGATTACTAATGATGCAGGCATCTTCACAGGGGTGGTCGTGGTACTTGGCCTCTCAGATGATGAAAATAATGGCGGAGACTGCGCTCGTAACCATCGCCGTAACCCTCGCAAGAGGTTGTTCCGCGAAATGGTAGTGTTTGACCGTAGCACCGGTGGTAATGTGGGGCGCTTAGTAAACTTGAGTGTGAACGGCTTCAAGCTTTTTTCCCGCCGAGCATTAGCCCATGGTGAGGATTTGCAACTTGGCATGGTGCTGCCCGACCAGATTTCAGGGGTAAACACCGTCAGCTTTGATGCCCGGGTTGTTTGGGCGGAAACGTTAGATGCCCCTGGTGAGTTTCAGGTAGGTTTTCAGTTTCAGACGTTGAATTCGGTCACCCGTGATGTGATCGAAAACCTAATGGAAAACTATTAAATTATGGCTGAGCACATGGAGTCGCCTGAGAACATAGAGCTTTCTTCATCGTTGTTGCCCTATGGTTTCGCGCGGCGTTTCGGTGTTCTGTTGCGTGAGCGCGATGGGCAGAAAGAGTTGTGTCACCGGCAGGATGTTTCACTGGCCGCGCTAGGTGAGGTGCAACGTCATATCGGCCGCCTGCCGCGCCTAGTACCCATGGACGACACGGCTTTTAGCGCCGCCATGGCAATCACCTATGAACAGCAGCGCGGCGCGGCAGCAGAAGCCGCCGATGATCTGGAAGGACTTGATCTGGCAAGCCTAGCAGACTCACTGCCGGAAACGTCGGATTTGCTTGAGCAGGAAGACGATGCTCCGATCATTCGGCTGATCAATGCCTTGTTACAGGAAGCCATCCGTGAAGATGCCTCCGATATCCACATCGAAACCTTCGAACGACGGCTAGTAGTTCGTATGCGAGTCGATGGTGTCCTTCGTGAAGTGCTTACCCCGAAAAGGGAACTGGCGCCGTTGTTAGTCTCGCGAATCAAGGTAATGGCGCGAATGGATATCGCTGAAAAGCGGATACCTCAGGATGGTCGAATCTCCTTGCGCATTGGTGGGCGCGATGTGGATGTGCGGGTATCGACTATGCCCTCCAGTAATGGTGAGCGGGTGGTGCTACGCTTGTTGGACAAGCAAGCGGGGCGTTTACAGGTATCGCATTTGGGCATGGGCGAAACCTGTGACGCTCATATGCGCGAGCTAATCCATAAACCCCATGGCATTATTCTGGTGACCGGCCCGACAGGGTCCGGTAAAACCACAACGCTTTATGCTTCCCTAACCGAATTGAATGACAGTACCCGCAATATTCTTACGGTAGAAGATCCCATCGAATACCAGCTAGAAGGGATCGGCCAGACTCAAGTCAACACTAAAGTCGACATGACATTTGCCCGCGGACTGCGTGCCATCCTTCGCCAAGATCCAGATGTGGTGATGGTGGGGGAGATCCGGGATCTGGAAACCGCTGAAATTGCAGTGCAAGCCTCCCTGACCGGCCACCTTGTACTGTCTACTTTGCATACCAATACAGCAGTGGGGGCGGTGACCCGCTTGCAGGACATGGGCATTGAACCTTTCTTGCTCTCTAGCTCCCTGCTGGGTTCCTTGGCTCAGCGGCTGGTGCGTGTGCTATGCGATGACTGTAAAACCCCGTACCAGGCTAGCGCTAGTGAGCTGGAAATGATGGGGTTGGCGGCTACGGAGAGCCGTACGCTGTATCACCCCAATGGTTGTGAATCCTGTAACCATCAGGGTTACCGGGGCCGTACCGGGATCTATGAACTGGTACTGGTGGATGACACGCTACGCCAGTTGATCCACGATCGCGCCGGCGAGCTAGAACTTAACCGCCATGCTCGGACACTAACTAGCGGTATCCGCGAAGATGGTTGGCGAAAAGTGCTCGGCGGACACACCAGTGTAGAAGAGGTCCTGCGGGTAACCCGCGAGGACTAACGGGACAGTATTCTCCATGCCAGCATTTGAATACCGCTCTCTGGATCACAGGGGCAAGATCAACAAAGGCACGCTGGAAGCAGACAGTGCCCGCCAGGTGCGCCAGCAATTGCGCGACAAGGGCTGGGTGCCGCTGGAGGTCAATGAAGCCAACGACTCCAGCAGCCAGGGCATGGGCCGGTTTGCCGGGTCCGGCAAAATCAATGGTGCTGAGCAGGCGCTGATAACGCGTCAACTGGCCACCCTGCTGAAATCCGGCCTGCCGGTAGAACAGGCCTTATCTGCGGTCTCCAAGCAGGCCGCCAACGACCGTATCGAACGGATTATGCTGGCGGTGCGCGCCAAAGTGCGTGAAGGTTATAGCCTAGCGCACAGTTTCGAATCATTTCCCCGTGCTTTCCCGGAAATGTACCGCGCCACGGTAGCGGCCGGTGAGCAGAGCGGGCATTTGGAACAAGTGCTGGAGCAACTGGCGGATTACCTGGAAACCCGCCACGACACTGGGCGTTCCGTAGCCCAGGCGATGATTTATCCTGCGTTTATCATGGTGTTTGCCTCCATCGTCATTATGCTGATGATGACCTTCGTGGTCCCAAAGCTGGTGGCAGTGTTTGAGGGACGAGATCAAGCATTACCGTTACTCACCCGTATTGTCATGGCCATGAGCGACTTTGCTCGGGGCTGGGGCTGGTTGGTTGTGTTATTGATCGTTGTGGCCGTGGTGGTATTTATGCGGGCCATGCGTGATCAGCGCTTTCGATTACGGGTGCACCAGCGTTTGGTGAATATGCCTCTGGTAGGTACCTGTCTCTTATACACATCTCCGAGCCCACGAGACTC
>OJHG01001077.1_pt1 | contig 9536 bp, 7 predicted proteins | sample 1594761 | NCBI WGS metagenome assembly OJHG01 (sample SAMN05416786, study PRJEB24817) | seawater metagenome | isolation source: Sea water | place: Canada:Atlantic | collected 2013-07 | reverse complement strand
ATTCGTGAGCAACATTTCCTAAAAAGTCTTTTCTAAAAGAATCTCGTTCTGTTAGATTTTTAATTTCCATTCTTTTACCCTGAACATATTCTTGTACGCTTTTTGATAAAGCATCTATATCTGTGGTTGCATATTCTTTACTAAATTCATCTTCGTTTAGAATGGAAACCTCATCGTATATTTTCTTAATTCTATTGTAAATAAAACGTTTGGCTCTATATTGTGTTATAAAAAAAGAAGTTACAAATACTAAGAGCATAAAAATTAACAGTCCAACCAATTCTTTTCCATCCTCAAAAAAGAAGAAAAGAATAGCAGCTATGAATCCTACAGAAATTGTCAAGTAAATAGAGGACCATAGTGTAAAGGAATATGTTTTTTTTAATTTCACAGCGAATCAATTTTATTTTTCTATTCCTTCCAGAACAAACTTATAACCAACCCCTTTTACAGTTTTAAAATAATCATCACCAATTTTTTCTCTTAATTTTCTGATGTGTACATCAATAGTTCTTCCACCAACAACAACTTCATTTCCCCAAACCCTGTCTAAAATAGTTTCTCTTTTAAAGACCTTTCCTGGCTTAGAGGTTAATAAAGAGAATAATTCAAATTCTTTTCTTGGCAAAAATATTTTTTTGTCACCCTTAAAAACCACATACTCGTCTCTATTAATGGTAATGTCACCCACTACAACAGTAGAATCTGCTTGATTTTCGGCTTTTAACCTTCGTAAAAGTGATTTTACTTTGCTGACTAAAACTTTTGGCTTAATAGGTTTTGTAATATAGTCATCTGCCCCTGCTTCAAAACCAGCAACCTGAGAGTAATCTTCATTCCTAGCTGTTAGAAAAGCAATTAAAGTATTTTCTAAACTTTTTATAGCTCTTATTTTTTCACAAGCCTCAATGCCATCCATTTCTGGCATCATAATATCTAGTAAAATTAAATTTGGTGTGATCTTTTTTGCTGATTTTAAAGCATCAACTCCATTGCTAGCTGTATAAACAAGATATCCTTCATTTTTTAAATTGTATCCTACAATTTCTAAAATATCTGGTTCGTCATCAACTAAAAGAATTTTAATATCACTGTTATTCATCTTTATATTATAAATAATGTTATATCAAAAGTAGCGAATCTAAACTAAAAATTAGTCACTTAACAATCATTTAACCCAGTAACATTCTATTAACATTGCTATAACTGAATAGTAATGCATGAGTAACATTTACTTTACAAAACAACATCACTTTTGTGCCATAAAACAAATTCAAATAAGAATAAATGAAAAAAATTGTATGTATTGTTGCTTTCATCATTTGTCAATTAGTAATTGCACAAGATAAAGGGATTATTACTGGGACACTATTAGATAAAGAAATGAGTAATGAACCTTTGTCTTTTGCTAGTGTTATTATTAAAGAAACATCTATTGGAACAGAAACAGATTTAGATGGTAATTTTAGGTTGTCTGTTGCTCCAGGTTCTTATATAATAATGTTTGATTTTTTAGGATATAAAACCCTGGAAGTTCCTGTACTAGTAAAGTCTGGTGAAACAGTAATTATAAATAGAACGCTAGAAGCAGCGGAAGGTGTTGCTTTAGAAGAGGTGAAAATAAGGGCAAGTACTAGCAAACAAAAAGAAAGTGCCTTGTTGCTTGAACAAAGAAAGGCTACAACTATAAAAGAAAGTATAGGGTTAGAAAGATTAAGTAAAATAGGAGTTTCAAACGCAGCTTCTGCCACTACTAAAATTTCTGGAGTTACAAGAAGTGAAGAATCTGGAGATATTTACATAAGAGGGTTAGGCGATCGATATTTATTTACAACAATGAATGGTCTTCCAATTCCGTCAGATGACGTTCAAAATAAAAATATTGATTTATCGTTATTTTCTACAAATTTATTAAATAGCATCAGTATAAGTAAAACCTATACCACTTCTAGTTATGCAGATCAATCTTCCGGGGTAGTAGATGTTGTTTCTAAAAAGTATTCTAAAAAAGGAGTTTCTATAGGAATCAATGGTGGTTTAAATACTGCTGTTTCTAGTTTAGAAGAAGGCTTTAAAAAAACCTTAATGAGTGATGATGTTAGTTTTGGCTTTCATAACAAAAAATACACGCTGTCAGATGCAATTATATACCAAGGATGGGATCCTTTAACAGCCAGCAACACAGCTAATTTTAATGGATCGTTTTCAGCAGCCTATAAATTTAAAATTTTAGACAAAGATTTTTCTATACTAGCAACTGCTTCTCATGGTCAGTCTTTTGAATATCAAGAAGGTTTTTTTAAAAGTTATAGAGCTAATATTCTAGATAATGAGTTTAGCACAGCATCTTTTAAAACCAACACCAATACAACAGGATATATTAGAGGAGATCTTAAACTAAATGACAATCACAAAATTTCTTATAATACCTTATTTGTTAATAAAGGAGTAGACAATGTTTATGAACAAGGAAGGGATGGAAACGGCTATGTATTTGATCAACAACCTCAAGAAGATGGTGCCTTTGTTAGAGACCAAAACTATAAGCAAACAACCATGTTTGTGAATCAGTTAATGGGAGAACATAAGTTCTCTGAAAAAAACAATCTTACATGGGCAGTAGGATATAATTTTGTGTTAGCAGAAGAACCAAACAGAATTAGAAATGAAGGAAATATTATAGATGATAATGGAACGTTTACCTATGCATTTGTTGGTGGTTTTCAGCAAAGAAAAACGAGTCAAAAGATTCAAGATGATGAAATGAACGGATATGTTGAAGATCAATTTTCTTTTGGTGAAATAGACCAAGACGAGAAGAGGCCTTTTAGAGTAAATATTGGGGTAAATTTTAGACAAAAGAAAAGAACATTTAAGTCACTTTTTGTTGGTGTTAGTTCTAGAGATTTTACAGTCTCTTCTGTAGATCAAATATCAAGTACTTTCATAGCTAGTAATTTTAACACAGCTTCTGGTCTACCAGAATTAATATTAAGAGAACAGCTTCCAGATCTATACAATGCAGATTTAACTGTAATGGCAGGCTATGCCAGTTTAGATTTTGGATTAAATAAAAAGTTTTCTGGAAATATAGGCCTTCGTTATGAATCAGATAAAGTAGACATTATCTGGGATGTTACAAACTTTGTAGGTAGAATAGGAACTATTACCAAAGAGTATCAAGAAATGTATCCAAGTCTTAATTTAAAATATGAAATCAATCAAAAAAGTTTCTTTCGTTTAGCGTCTAGTGTTACTCAAACACTTCCAGAATTTAAAGAAATAGCTCCATTTGAATACGTATCTCCAACAGGTAGAGTAATTAAAGGAAATCCAAATTTAGAAAGATCATCTGTTTTTAATATTGATACCAAATGGGAGTTTTTTCCAACAAGAGAGGAACTTTTTTCTGCAACAATATTTTATAAAAGTATTCAAGACCCTATCAACTTAACTCAAGCAAGAGGCTCGGCAGGAATTTTTCAATACGAAAATACAGGAGAAAAGGCATCTGTCTTAGGAATAGAATTAGAAGGTAGAATTAACCTTATAGAAAATGATGATGAAAAAAGTATTCTCTCTGCGAATGCTACTATTTCTAGAATGTGGTTTAGTCAAGACATCTTAGAGTTATATCAATACAACGGACAAACTGATACTGGTTTGCAAGGGGCATCAGATTTTATTGTAAACAGTTCATTAAGCTATAGAAGTAGGTCAGAAAAAGAATTTATAGTTTCTATCTCAGGAAACTATTCTTCAGACAAAATATACGCACTTGGAAGCCCTGAAGATTTTGTGAATAGCGCTACTTTATTTAATGATGAAATTATTGAAAAAGGATTTGTTTCGTTAGACCTTGTTGCTAGTAAAAAAATAAACGAAAAACTATCTTTAAGAATAATTGGTAAAAATCTATTAAACCCAAGAATAGATCAAACACAAGTTGTAACAATTTTTGACGCAAGTAATACTATTGTGAGCAAATCAAATAAAACTGTTCAATCTTATAAGAGAGGGAGCCTTTTTAATATTGGTTTTAGTTATAAATTCTAAGTAACTATTTGGTAACAATAACTGGTGATATTCAATTCATACATAATCTATATTTAATATTCTATTAATATAAATTAAAGGTTCATTATAGTTCTTTACAACAGAAATAAAACAATTAAAAAAGCAACAAAAAAATGAAAAATTTAAAAGTAAATTTAGTAAGTATTCTATTGTTAACTATTGCATTCACAAGTTGTGGTGATGATGAACCAATAGCAATTATTCCTCCATTAGATGCCGTATTAGAGAATTTAAATAATGGAATCATGGAAGGAACATTATCAGAAGATTATACTTTAGATCCATCAATACAGTATCGTCTTTCAGGGTCATTTATTATAGATGAGAGCGGTACATTAAACATTCCAGGAGGAACAACTATTTTAGCAGATGCTGGTGGAACAGAAGTCTATATTGCTGTTTTGCAAGGAGGCCTAATTAATATTAATGGAAACGCAGGAAGCCCAGTACTAATGTCTTCTGCTAATGGAGCACCAGGAGATTGGGGAGGGTTAACCTTATGCGGGAAGGCATCAACTACAGCAGGAATAGGTGCAACTGCAGAGGTTGGAGGTTTTGTTTATGGAGGAACAGATGATAACGATAGCTCTGGAATTATAAGATATCTTCAAATTATAGGCACAGGAGCGCAAATAAACCCAGAATCTCAATACAATGGTATTTCATTCTATTCAGTTGGTTCAGGTACTTTAGTAGACAATGTAGCTGTTATTAATGGATCAGATGATGGTGTTGAATTTTTTGGAGGAACTGTAGCAGTCTCTAACATGTATTTAGAAAATAATGATGATGATTCTATAGACTGGACAGAAGGATGGAGTGGGTCTGTAACTAATGCATACATTTCACATACAATACCTGGTTTTTCTACCGTTTTTGAGGGAGACAAAGACAACGCAAATCCAACTTTTACAAACATTACTGCTATTTCTTCAGTAGGTGGTACTGGTTTACAATTCAAAAAAGAATCAGGAGGAACTATTACTGGACTTCATTTAGTAGGGTATGATGTAGATTTAGATTTAAAAGACAGTGGTGCATTGTCTAATGTTCAAATAGATGGTGCTACTGCAGATGCAACGTTGTATTCAGGAGAAACAAATAAGTATAAGTTAAATTCAGGAAAAAATGCAGCACCTCTAGAGATCTCTAAATGGTCTTGGATAACTCCAAGTTTTTAACTACCTAAATACTTCCCAAAGTATATCCAAAAAAGTAGGCTTTATTAGCCTACTTTTTATGTTTTATTGTTATATAATGTTTGTCTACAATAACATTAATTTTTAGTAAATTCACTAAAATTTATGTTATGAATCTAAAAATAAAAATGAGCAATGTCTTATTCTTAGACATTGAAACAGTACCTCAAAAAGAATCTTGGACAGAAGTGTCAGAAATAACACAAGAATTATTTGCAAAGAAAACAGCCTACCAACGCAAAGAAGATATTACTGCTAAAGAATTTTATGAGCGTGCAGGAATCTGGGCAGAATTTGGAAAAATTATCTGTATTTCTGTTGCGTATTTTACTAGTAATAAACAAGAAAGAAATTTACGTGTTACATCTTTTAGTGGAGACGATGAAAAGCAGTTATTAATAGATTTTAAAAAACTCTTAGACACTCATTTTAATAAAACCTATCACGTATTGTGTGCACATAATGGAAAAGAGTTTGACTTCCCTTATATAGCAAGAAGAATGATTATACATCAAATAGAATTACCATCTAAACTAAATTTATTTGGTAAAAAACCATGGGAGGTACCTCATATAGATACCATGGAGCTTTGGAAGTTTGGAGATTATAAACATTACAGCTCTTTGCAATTATTAACTACAATTTTAGGAATCTCTTCTCCCAAAGATGATATCGATGGAAGTGAGGTTGCTAAGGTATATTATAAAGAAAAAAATCTAGGAAGGATTGTAAAGTATTGTGAAAAAGACACCATAGCTGTTGCACAATTATTGATGCGTTTTAATAATGAAAAGCTAGTAGAAGAACATGAAATAATAAACGTTTAGCCTTCTAATTTTAAAGAAATTTCAAACCATCTTTCTTCTTTTTCTTCTAGTGAAGAAATAACTTTATGAAGTTCTTCAGATTTTTCTTTTACTTGCTCTTGTGAAATCCCTTCTTGCATAAAAGAAGCTTCAATAGATTTCTTTTTGCGACCTAATCGTTCTATATCTTTTTCCAGAGAACCAAATTCTCTTTTTTCTTCAAACGATAATTTCACTTTAGAGGGAGTAATCACAGCTTGTTTTTTTTCAACTTTCACAACTTTTTCTTTAGGCTTAGAGTCTTCGTAAGTTCTGTAATCTGAGTAATTTCCTGGAAAATTTTCAACAACTCCATCGCCTCTAAAAACAAATAGTGAATCTACAATTTTGTCCATAAAATACCTGTCATGAGATACTACAATTAGGTTCCCTGGAAAGTCTAACAAGAAACTTTCTAACACATTTAAGGTAATTACATCCAAATCATTGGTTGGTTCATCAAGAATTAAAAAGTTAGGATTCTGTATTAAGACAGTGCAGAGGTACAATCGTTTTTGCTCTCCTCCACTTAATTTTTCAACAAAATCATATTGCTTTTTTTTATCAAAAAGGAAACGTTCTAATAGCTGAGAAGCAGAAATACGTCGTCCTTTTGTTAAAGGAATTTCTTCTCCAAATTCTTTAATAACTTCAATTACTTTTTGTCCTTCTTTTACAACAATTCCTTTTTGAGTATAGTATCCAAATTTTACAGTTTCACCAACTACTACTTTTCCTCCATCAATAGGTTCTCTGTCTGTAAGTATATTTAAAAAAGACGATTTACCCGTTCCATTTTTTCCGATAACACCAATACGCTCTCCTTTTTGAAATACATATTCAAAGCCATCAAGAATTTTTAAATCGCCAAATGATTTTTTTAGCTTGTGAAGCTCTACAATTTTACTTCCTAAGCGTTCCATGTTTATTTCTAACTGAACGGTATGATCTTGTCTTCTTTTATGGGCTTTTTCTTTGATTTCAGAAAAATCATCAATTCTAGATTTAGATTTTGTTGTTCTCGCTTTTGGTTGTCTGCGCATCCAATCTAGTTCTTTCTTAAACAAATTTTTTGCTTTATTTGTAGTGGTAGCCTCCTGTGTAATTCTTTCTTCTTTCTTTTCTAAATAATAAGAATAGTTTCCTTTGTATTTATGAAGCTCACCATGATCTAATTCTATAATTTCGTTACAAACTCTTTCTAGAAAATAACGATCATGAGTCACCATAAATAAGGTTATTTTTTCCTTTTTAAAGTACTCTTCTAACCATTCTATCATTTCTAAATCTAAATGATTTGTTGGTTCATCTAAAATGATTAAATCTGGCTTATTAATTAATAAAATAGCTAAACTTAATCTTTTTTTCTGACCTCCTGAAAGCTTGCCTACTTTCATAGACAAATCGGTTAATTTTAATTTTGATAGCACTAATTTATATTGAGTCTCAAAATCCCAAGCATTGTGTTGATCCATTAGATCAAAAGCCTTTTGATAGTTGTCAGAATCTTCTGGGTTTTCTAATGCTTTTTCGTATTGTTTTATAATAGGTAAAACTCTATTCTCAGTAGCAAAAATAGTTTGCTCAACAGAAAGGCTATCATCAAAAATTTGATTTTGTGATAGGTACGCAATTTGAATATCTTTTCGTTGAATAACCTGTCCCTCATCTGGGGTGTCTAATCCTGCAATAATATTTAGTATGGAGGTTTTTCCTGTTCCATTTTTTGCAACAAAAGCAACCTTTTGGTTTTTATTGATTCCAAATGAAAGATTACTAAATAATGTTCTATCTCCATAAGATTTAGAGATGTTTTCTACTGAAATATAATTCACAAAAATAAATTTAGACAAAGGAACTAAAAAAACCTGATTAGAACACCTAGCTTCTCATTTAATTATAAATATTGAACGTGTTCTAGAAATGCTCCAATTAAAATAAATTTTACAAAAAATAAAGACCTAGAAAAAATAACTTTCTAGGTCTTCTGATATATTAACTAAGGTTAGGGGATTGCCTTAAGTTAATAAACTTAAAATTGTTATTATTTGCAGATCGTATACGGGGGATTACAATTTCTAACAAAAAGAACATTGATTAAGAGTTAATACAAAGAATAGTAACACTGTAAAAATAGTTACTTAACTTTAATACCACAATACCTTGAATTAGTGAAATTTTCAGTTCCCTAGAAAAGGGGACTAAATCTTTTTTTTTATGTTTAATATATATCCTCATGAATTTAAATTCAGTATATACTAGAATAGAGATATTATCTATTTTTACTAACCAAATACCTTAATCTATGATAGTATTCAAGAATTATTTTTATACATTTATTATTACCCATAAATGGGGATGTATCTACTTAGAAAAAGTGGGTCTTAAAAAATTATTTTTTTATCATGATCTTAAAAGTAAACAACCTTACTGTAAAATTCTTATCTAATAAACAAGAAAATGATGTTGTTAGAAAAATTTCTTTTCAGTTAGATAAAAATAAAATTTTAGGCATAGTTGGTGAATCTGGTAGTGGTAAATCTGTTACTGCTTTAGCAATTCTTGGTTTGTTATCTGAAAACGCCACCCTAGAAGGAGAGATTTTTTTTAAAGGGAAAGATCTTATTAATATCTCTGATAAAAATATTCAAAAAATAAGAGGAAGAAAAATAGGAATGATTTTTCAAGAACCAATGAGTTCTCTTAATCCAACATTAACTTGCGGAAAACAAGTTTATGAAGTTTTAAAACAACATACAGATTTAAATAAAAAAGAAATTTATGAAGAAGTTATTGCTCTTTTTGAAAAAGTAAAACTACCCAATTCTGATAGGATTTTTAATTCATACCCACATCAAATAAGTGGTGGTCAAAAGCAACGAGTAATGATAGCGATGGCTATAGCTTGTAAACCAGACATCTTAATAGCTGATGAACCTACAACAGCATTAGATGTGACGGTGCAAAAAGAAATAATACTTCTTTTAAAAGAACTGCAGGAGCAAAATGAGATGAGCATTCTTTTTATATCTCATGATTTGCCATTAGTTTCAGAAATTGCTGATGATGTGATAGTTATTTATAAAGGAGAAATTATTGAAAAAGGAACAACAAAGGACATCTTTTATCACCCAAAGAAAGAATATACTAAAGGACTTATTAATTCTAAACCAAGTCTTATTCAAAGGTTAAAAAAACTACCAACTGTTAATGATTTTATGAATCACGAGGTTGTATCTGAAATTTACTCTACAAGAGAAAGAGAAAAGTTTCATCAAAAAATATATGCCTCAAAACCATTATTAGAAATAGTTGCGTTAAAAAAATATTTTAAAAGAATTGGTAGTTTTTATAAAAAATCACCAATTAAAGCAATAGATAATGTGTCTTTTAAATTATATGAAGGAGAAACATT
>OJHG01001074.1_pt1 | contig 9573 bp, 6 predicted proteins | sample 1594761 | NCBI WGS metagenome assembly OJHG01 (sample SAMN05416786, study PRJEB24817) | seawater metagenome | isolation source: Sea water | place: Canada:Atlantic | collected 2013-07 | reverse complement strand
GTGTATAAGAGACAGGCCTGATTATCTAGCGTGATTCCCAAATCTGCGAGGCGCGCCTTAAATGCGGCGCGACCTGAGTGCTTGCCCAGCACCAGTTTATTGGCGTTCCAGCCTACGTCTTCGGCGCGCATAATCTCGTAGGTTTCTCGATACTTAAGCACGCCATCTTGATGGATACCAGATTCATGCGCGAAGGCGTTGGCGCCAACAATTGCCTTATTCGGCTGCACCGGAAAGCCAGTGATTGACGACACCAAACGCGAGGTCGGCACAATTTGCGTGGCATCAACACCGACTTCTACCGGAAATATGTCGCTGCGGGTGCGAATCGCCATAACCAACTCTTCAAGCGAGGCATTACCCGCCCTCTCGCCCAAACAATTGACAGTGCAGTGGACAGTATTGATTCCGACTTCCACCGCCGCGAGGGCATTAGCCGTTGCGAGGCCGTAGTCGTTATGCGGATGAAAATCGAAGGTCTGATCTGGGAACCGCGCCATCATGTCAGTGAGCGACTCGCGAACCTCTTCGGGGGACAACAAGCCCAGGGTGTCTGGCAACAAGTAGTGACCGATACCAAACGATCGGGTCGCCTCGATAAGACCAAAAACATAGTCGGGGCTGTCGGCGTAACCATTCGACCAATCCTCTAAATACATATTCACGCGCAGGCCCTTCTCATGCGCGTAGGCTACCGTCGCCTCGATATCGGCGACATGCTGTTCCAGGGTTTTGCTCAGCTGCTCTCGGCAGTGTTTCTCGCTGCCTTTCGCGAGCAGATTGATGACCTTGCCACCCGCACTGACTATCCAGTCGACACTGCGCTTGCGATCGACAAAGCCAAGCACCTCGACGCGATCGACAAGGCCGTTCTCCGCCGCCCATTCGGTAATCTGCGCCACCGCCTGCTTTTCTCCGTCGGACACGCACGCCGAGGCTACTTCGATGCGGTCGACCTTGAGCGACTGCAGCAACGCGCGTGCGATACTCACTTTCTCGCTGCCGGAAAATGAGACGCCTTGAGTCTGCTCGCCATCGCGTAGCGTAGTGTCTAGTAGCTGAATGCGGCGAGCTTCGGGTTTAGAATTCATAGCAGTGTCTCTGTTGATGTGGCGACCCTGATTAGCAGGGCCTACGGATTCTAGCAAAGTCGATAGCTGGTGTTAATCGCTCCGCGATTTTTCGGCACCACCGAAGATTGCGCATATTCGCCGGTACCTCCACTTCTTTGCGGGTGCTTAACTCCCAATGCGTTTAATAACGTAGAATAAACCCTCATTTGATTAACCAACTCAAAACGAGAGCAACACATTGTGAACTCTGAGAACACCCAGTCCGACAGCAAAGAAAGCATTAACGCCCACACCGACGAGTCCTCTTATCCTCGCGCAGGCCTGCCCCGACGCTTGGCAGCCCTACTCTATGATGGCTTTCTTGTGTTTGCGATGTGGATGTTTATCGGCTACGCGATGCTGGGCATCTTCGGCACCGATAGCAATCAGGTGGTCGAGGGTGTTGTTCAAACAGACTCTGTGGTTAGCACACTCACTTTCTTACTGATGGTTGCGAGTAGCTCCGGGTTCTATCTCTGGTTCTGGACTCGTGGAGGGCAAACACTCGGAATGATTTCTTGGCGTTTAAAGGCGGTGTCTTTCGACGATCGGCCGATGAGTGTCCGTCAAGGCATAATCCGATTCTTCTCAGCATGGCCCGCTTTCTGGCTCGCCGGAATCGGCTATTTCTGGCTTTACCTCGACAAGAATAACGATGCACTGCACGACAAACTGAGCGAGACCAAGGTCATTCTGATGCCGAAGGGCCATAAGCCATTCGAGAAGAAAACAACGTAAAAAGCGCTAGCGCACTCTTAGCATCGACACGATCCCCAATGCCGCACAGCTCACAATGGGTAGCAATACGGCAAACAGCGGGTTAATGCCAAGCAGCAGGCTTGCCGGTTCTAGCAGCTGCTGTAGTATGGTAAACAGAAGCCCAACACCTATTGCGACAAAGACCCGAAAGCCCATCGTCGCTTCGCGCAGCGGGCCGAAAACGAATGAGACCGCTAATAGCACAAGCGCGAGCGTCGCTAGCGGCTGCAGTAATTTCCCCCAAAAACTTAGCATATAGCGATCGGAATCCAATCCTTGGGACTCAAAGAAACGAGCAAAGTTATAGAGGCCGCTGATCGACTGCCTGTCTGGCGCTACAAGCAGCACCGCAAGCAATTCCGGAGAGAGATCAACCAGCCAGTCTTCACTCTCACGCTGCGCTGTTACCACCGAGTCCGCCAAAAACCGAGTCTCTGACACATTCTCTAGTCGCCAATAGCCTCCTTCGGCGGCGTCGATATACTGCGCACTCTGCGCGAAACTGATGCTCGCCAGACCAATCCCTGCCTTTAGCTTAGAAACTGCCGACTCTGGCTCAACGCCTGTTAAACGATATCGCGAGACGCCATACAATGACTCTCCTCCGGGCGCGATGGCATTCACGTGGACGAACTCATCGCCAATGCGACGCCAACTCCCTTGGCCCGCGTCGATAGCCTGCACGCCGCTTCGCAGTACCGCCTTCGAACTCTGCGCAGACTGCTGGAGCGAAGGCGCAATGTATTCGCCAAGCACGAGGCCTGCGATCATCACCACAAACGCCGGCTTCAACACTGCCCACACCAAACGCCAGGTGCTGACGCCCGCCGACTGAATGACTATTAATTCGTTATGCGATGCCATTACACCGAGACCGATAAGGCTGCCGCCTAGCGCCGTAAAGGGAAGAAGCTGGAATACCCGCGAGGGGAGCGTCTTAAGCACATACAAAAGTGCCTGCGCAGAAGTGTAGGCATTTTCGCTATCGCCTAGCTCCTCGACCAATGCAAACACCACATCGATACTCAGCACGAGCGAGATGACCACAAGCATAGCGAGCAACACGCGTTTGCGTATGCAGGAATCAATAAGCGTCATGGGTTTGCTAACCATTAGGTCGCCCTCGCTGCGGCGCGCCTGGGCAGGTTAAGAAAACCATTTGCCGCGAGAGCAATAAAAAGAAACACCCCGTGAACCCACCACATAGCCAGGGACGGAGATAATTCGCCTACCGAAATCGCATCGCGGCAATACTGCAGCAGCACAAAGTAGGTCGCATAGAGCAAAGCGGCTGGCACGAGACGAGAATAACGTCCCTGCCTTGGGCCAACTCGGCTTAGTGGCACAGCGATAAGCGTGAGTATCGGCACGAGCAGAAGTGTCGCAATACGCCACTGCAATTCGGCGATGCGGGCGAGGTCGGCGCTGCCAACTAACGCCAGAGTGGACAGCGTTTCTTCTTCGAGAATAAGCTCGCGCTCGCGAGCATCGGGGAGTCTGACCGACTGGGTTTGTGAACGGCTCACCGTGTAACCGGCGGCGCCAGGGACCCCGTCATATTGCGCGACATTGCTCAGCTGCATAAACCGCGAACCATCGGGTTCGACAACGGGTCGTGCGCGCTCGGCAATGAGTATTCTCGGGGCAGCATCGGCGCCCGTTGCGACAAACACGCCTTGCAACTGCCGCTCCCCCGCGTCGGAGGTAGACACCCGTTCGGCATGTGTGACGCGCGCGCCTCCACCGAAGCTCTGAAACTGCCCTGCAACAATCAAATCGACTTCGGTGAGGTTTTTCTGCGCCTGCAGCAGCTCCTCTGTTTTGCGCACGCCCCAAGGCGCGAGCACCAACGAAAGGGAGCCAACGAGAAACATAACCAGTGCAGCAAACCCTAAGCTCATGCGCACAAGTTTCCGCTCGCTGAAACCACTGGCTATCAGCACCACCATTTCGTTTTCGGCATACATCCGCCCGTACACAAGCAGAATAGACAGGAAGAAAGCGAGCGGGACAATAACGAGGAGGAAGTCGGGAAGGCGGAAAATAATCAACAGAAACAGGGCGTCTGTCGCAAGCTCACCCGCGACAGCCTGACCCAAGTATTGGATAAACCGGCCAGTGAGCGCTACAACCAAAAGCACGAGCGTGACAGCTGCCATCGCTTGGAGGAGCTGCCGGCTAAGATAGCGAAATACGATCAATCGGGCCTGCTCCGCGTTTTAGAATGACTAAGGCGCAAGTCTAATCGATTTAACGCGGGTACGTTAGTCTCGCTAAGCCACCCTCACCTGAGGCATTTCTATCCTCGTTTTGAATGCTGCGGGAACATCAGCCAATTGGTGTTTATCAAAATCCATAAAAACAACACCAACTTTTGCCTTACAGACGATCTGGTCAAGCGCTGCGTTGTTCACCGTAAAGCCAATATCACAGCCATAGCGGGTAAATTCGCCTACCGAAACATCGATAATGAGGGTGTCGTTTGCGAAAGACTCGGCGCGGTATTCGATAGCAAAATCGGTGACCACAAGACCTAGGCCATAAATATTGCCCTCGGTGAAGCCTAGATCGCCCAGCATCTGGAGCCTTGCCTCGTGCAGAATCGCCACCATTGCTGCGCTGTCTAAATGCTTCGCGTAGTTCAAATCACTGATCCCCACTTTTCGCTCCATACGAAAGCGCGGGTTGTCTGGAGTACTTACCTTAATTCTCGGCATATAAATTCTCCTGTATTGGCATTATAAGCTATGACCTGCTTTTCGCTGGAGAGTTCCAACAAGGTGACCGCGATACCCTTGGTTAACGTTCATTATAAGATTCGGCTAATCATTCGAAAAGCTGTGTTGAAAATTTGCATAAGCCCCTGAAACTCCCTAGGATTATCGACCTAGATCCAGACTCACCTCAGCATCCCAATAGGATTACCGATGAAAACTGCTCTTAAAACCAGTACCCCCGTTCGACTTGTCACTGATTGCCTCGTTATCGCCGTCGCAGGTAAGAATAAATTCAGCGCCGAAGCAAAAGAAATCGACATAGCTAGCGGCAAACGACTCGCGCGCGTTCTCGAAAATGGCGACTTTGATGGCAGCCTCGGCACGTCGCTAATGCTGCAGGGGTTAGAGGGCGTGAAGGCAAAGCGTGTTTTACTCGTAGGCTGTGGCGACAAAGCCAAACTCTCTCTCAAAGAGGCTCGGAAGCTACTGATAAGCATTGCTAAAAGCTTGCTTTCAAGCCAAGCGAAGGACGCGCATCTCGCGCTCGCCAGCCTCGCACTCGTCGGGGCAGATCATTACTGGCTGGCAGAACGCCTCGCACAAGAGCTCGAAGATGCAAGCTACAGCTACAGCACCACAAAGAGCACAAAGGCGAAAGCATCAGCGCTTAAGTCTATAAGCCTCGCGGCGCCTAAAGGCACCTCTAAAGCAAAAATCGATACAGCATTCGCCAACGGTGTCGCCACCGGTCGCGGCATCAATTGCGCCAAAGAACTGGGGAATTTACCTGGCAACATCTGCACACCTATCTACCTTGCACAGCAGGCGATTGACCTCGCCAAGGGTAACCGAGCACTGACCGTGAAAGTCCTTTCTGAGAAACAGATGGCGCGCCTTGGCATGGGATCCCTGCTATCGGTATCGGCCGGGTCGTCTCAAGAGGCGCAGTTGATAGTGATGGAATACAAAGGCGCGAAAGTGAAGCCGAAAGCTGATCGACCTGCGCCGCATATGCTCGTCGGCAAGGGCATTACCTTTGACACCGGTGGCATCAGCCTAAAGGCTGGCGCTGCTATGGACGAGATGAAATTCGACATGTGTGGCGCCGCGAGCGTCATCGGCACAATGGCCGCAGTGGTCGAAATGGCACTGCCAATCGATATCGTTGCCATTGTTGCTGCGGCAGAAAATATGCCTAGCGGCAAGGCAACCAAGCCCGGTGACGTCGTAACAAGTATGTCTGGCCTCACCATCGAAATTCTCAACACCGATGCCGAAGGCCGCCTCGTGCTCTGCGACGCCCTCACCTATGGTGAGCGTTATAAGCCGGCTAGCGTCATCGATGTCGCCACCCTGACAGGCGCCGCGGTCGCCACCTTCGGCTCGCATGTGAGCGCAATGCTGAGCAACGACGACGCATTGGCAGCAGAGCTCTCCGACTGCGGCAATGCGAGCCTAGATCAGGTGTGGCAGCTTCCTCTGCACGATGAATACCAGCACCTGCTCGACAGCAACTTCGCCGACATAGCCAACATAGGTGGCCCGCGTGCGGGAACGATTACCGCAGCTTGCTTCCTGTCGCGCTTTACTAAAAAGTTCAAGTGGGCGCACTTAGATATCGCCGGAAGCGCATGGAACAGCGGCGCGGCAAAGGGTGCGACTGGTCGCCCAGTGTCACTTCTGCTCGAGTATCTCCGTCGTAAGGCAGCCTAATCTAAAGCGATAAAGAGCGCCTACGCGATGACGCAAATAAACTTCTACAACCTTCAGCAGGACACCGAGCAGATGCGCAAGCTCTTTGCCTGCCGGCTAACCGAGAAGGCACTCTCGCTTGGGCATCGCGTCTGTTTGTTCGCGGGCAGCGAGGCGATAGCGAGTGAAATCGATGCGCTTTTGTGGTCATTTTCGAGCACTAGCTTTATTCCACACGCAATCGTCGCGGCAAATGGCACAAGTGCGGAGGACGTCAGCATCGCAGTGTCGACTCTGCCGCGCGATGCCACCGACGTCGTCATCAACCTGACGAGCGATGCGCTCGACAATGTCGAAGGCATCGCGCGCGTCAACGAAATCATTATCCAAGAACCAGAGGCGCTCGAGCAGGCTCGCGCGCGTTACCGCCACTATCAGCAAGCGGGTGTTAAACCCGAGATGATTAAGCTCTAATCAGGCTCTGATTAAGCCCCATTTACACGTCATTTGAGCGCCATTTAAACGCCCAAGGATCTCTGCGAAGGCCAGCGCCTTGCGGTATACTTGCGACCTTTTAGCAATCACGCTCTATTCAAAAGACTCAAGCAAACGAAGCGAATCATGGAAAAGACTTACCAACCCCAGCAACTCGAAGCCAACTGGTATAAGACATGGGAGGAGCGCGGCTATTTTGCGCCGCAGGGCGATGGCGATCCTTACTGCATCGTCATCCCGCCACCGAATGTCACCGGCAGACTGCATATGGGACATGGTTTCCAACACGCAATCATGGACGCGCTAACCCGCTACCATCGCATGCTGGGTTGCCAAACCCTGTGGCAGGTAGGCACCGATCACGCAGGCATTGCGACACAAATGGTTGTCGAGCGGCAATTGAATGCGGCGGGCACTTCGCGTCAAGAAATCGGCCGCGAAGACTTCGTGAATAAAGTCTGGGACTGGAAAGAAGAATCAGGCGACATCATTACCCAGCAGCTGCGCCGCTTAGGTTCATCATTAGATTGGTCGCGCGAACGGTTCACCATGGATGAAGGGCTGTCGAAAGTCGTCGAGAAGGTGTTCATCGACCTCTACAACGAAGACCTGATTTACCGTGGCAATCGCCTCGTCAATTGGGATCCGCAGCTGTTAACCGCGATCTCGGATCTCGAGGTTGTATCGGAAGAAGAAGAGGGATCGATGTGGCATTTCCGCTACCCGATCGCCGATAGCGATGAGCACTTGGTCATTGCCACCACGCGTCCCGAGACGCTCTTAGGCGACAGCGCCGTTGCCGTTCATCCAGAGGATGCCCGCTATACACACCTCGTTGGCAAATTCGTCGATCTGCCCCTGTCCGGCCGCCGCATACCCATCGTTGCCGATGACTATGTAGACCCCGAATTTGGCACAGGCTGTGTGAAGATTACCCCCGCACACGATTTTAATGACTACGAGGTAGGCAAACGCCATGACCTTGAGATCATCAATATATTGACCAAACAGGCGAGCATTAACGACGAGGCACCAGAGGCCTACCGCAGCCTCGACCGCTTCGAGGCACGTAAGCAGATAGTCGCCGATATCGAGGCGCTTGGCCTGCTTGAGAAAATCGAACCTCACAAACTGAAGGTGCCGCGCGGCGATCGCAGCGGCGTAATTATCGAGCCCTATCTCACACACCAATGGTATGTGGCAGTACAGTCGCTCGCAGACCCTGCTATTAAAGCAGTCGAGAACGGCGATATTGAGTTCGTTCCGAAAAATTGGGAAAACACCTATTTCGCTTGGATGCGCAATATTCAAGACTGGTGTATCAGCCGTCAGCTTTGGTGGGGACACCGTATTCCCGCGTGGTATGACGAAGACGACAAGGTCTATGTAGGCACCGACGAGGCTAGCGTTCGTGCTGCACATGGGCTTGGTGACGACATCATTCTCAGACAAGACGAAGACGTGCTCGACACGTGGTTCTCCTCTGCATTGTGGACTTTCTCGACATTGGGCTGGCCTGACGAAACCGAGTTCTTTGACAAGTTCCACCCAACCAACGTGCTCGTTACCGGGTTCGACATCATCTTCTTCTGGGTTGCTCGGATGATTATGATGACGCTCAAGTTTACCGGCCAAATTCCGTTTAAGAAGGTGTATATCACCGGCCTCGTACGCGATGAAAATGGGCAAAAGATGTCTAAGTCGAAGGGCAACATCCTCGACCCTATCGACCTCATCGATGGCATTAGTATCGAAGACTTACTCGCCAAGCGGACCGCCGACATGATGCAGCCGCAGCTAAAACAAAAAATAGAAAAGGCAACGAAAGCCTCGTTCCCAGACGGCATCGCCGCCTATGGCACCGACGCGCTGCGCTTTACTTTTTATTCGCTTGCATCAACCGGCCGCGACATCAAATTCGACCTCGGACGCACTGAAGGCTACCGCAATTTTTGTAACAAAATATGGAATGCGGCACGCTATGTAATGATGAACATGGAAGATAAAAGCGTTAGCGATGCGGCACATCATGCGCCGCATTTCTCGCCCGCCGACCGCTGGATAATCAGCCGTTTCGAAAGCACTGCAAAGCAAATCGAAGAGTGCATGGAATCTTACCGCTTCGACATAGCCGCGCAGACGCTGCAAGAATTTGTCTGGAACGAGTACTGCGATTGGTATGTTGAGCTTTCGAAGCCGGTATTATGGGATGACGAGGCTAACCCTGAGGCCGCCGCGGCCGCGCGTTTCGTTCTCTTAAGCATTTTAGAAAAAAGCCTGCGTTTGATGCATCCGTTTATGCCCTATATCACTGAAGAAGTATGGCAACGCATCGCACCTCTGCTCGGCATAACAGGCGACAGCATCATGCTGCAACCCTTCCCTGTGCCTAATGCGGATAACCGCGACAAGCAGGCAGAAGAAAGCATCGAATGGATTAAAGGCGTTATCGTTGGCATCCGCAACATTCGCGGCGAGATGGACATATCACCTGCTAAAACTATCAAGGTGTTTCTGCGCAGCGATAATCAAGCCGACAAGCAGCGTCTTGATGAAGCGCGTGTCTTCTTGCAAAAGCTAGCTAAGCTCGAAAGCATCGACTGGCTCGAGCCGGGCTCTACTGCCCCGACTGCAGCGACGCAGTTGCATGGGCAACTCGAAATACTCGTTCCCATGGCAGGACTTATCGATGTCGCAGCCGAACAGGCACGACTCGATAAAGAAATTGGCAAACTCGAGGGCGGTATAAAGGCTGTCTCTTATACACATCTCCGAGCCCACGAGACTCCTGAGCATCT
>OJHG01001068.1_pt1 | contig 9634 bp, 10 predicted proteins | sample 1594761 | NCBI WGS metagenome assembly OJHG01 (sample SAMN05416786, study PRJEB24817) | seawater metagenome | isolation source: Sea water | place: Canada:Atlantic | collected 2013-07 | reverse complement strand
GAGATGCTCAGGAGTCTCGTGGGCTCGGAGATGTGTATAAGAGACAGCTCTTCGAGGGGAAGAATGTTTTCCTTTAAGAAGCTTGCTTTTTCTCTAGCGTTAGGCGCTGTCGCCCAATTCCAATGTCTCTTGTTCGTCCAATAAATGGCGTTTTCAAAGGCGGGTTCATACCCTGTTCTTTCTTTGTTCCAGCGCACTGCGCCGCCTACATGATCGAAATGTAAGTGGGTAAGAAAAACATCAGTAATGTCACTACGATTAAAACCAAGCGCAGCCAACGAAGCGTCCAAGCTGTGGTCGCCATGGAGGTAATAATGACTAAAAAATTTTTCGTGTTGTTTTTCGCCAATGCCGGTGTCTATTAAAATCAATCGACCTCCATTTTCAATTAACAAGGAGCGCATTGCCCAAGTGCAAAGATTTTTCTCGTCAGCAGGATTGGTCCTTTCCCAAAGACCCTTTGGAACAACACCAAACATAGCGCCGCCATCAAGCTTAAAGTTACCGGTATGTATAGGGTATATGGTCATCTGTCTTGGTTTTGGTCCAAGTTACAAAGCGCAGCACTTATTACGAACGCGCAGCGGTTAAAATGAACATATTGGTTAGCTTAACGCTTATAATTGAGAACAACATAAAAAAGCCATGATGCCCAATTTCAATCACCCCCCTATTGCACAGCACCAATCACCCCCATCTATTAAGTGGGACAAGTACCTTATTAACGGCGAGCTAAAGACCTGGAACGGTCCTGTAGAACGTGTTTATAGCCCAATGGGAAAGGTCGATCAAGAAGGTAGGGTTGACCGTGTTTTTTTAGGGGAGGCACCGACATTAGACGAAAGTGTTGGGCTAGAGGCGCTTGGCGCCGCAAAACAAGCCTATAACAACGGAAGGGGTTTTTGGCCCACCGCTAGCGCTACCCAGCGCATAGAGTGCATGGAGCGTTTTCTTGAACTGATGGCTCTCAAGAGAGAAGAAGTCAGCACCCTTTTGATGTGGGAAATAGCTAAAAACAAAAGCGCATCATACAAAGAGTTTGACAGAACGATTGACTACATCAGAGACACCATAGACGAGTATAAGGAACTACAGCGCCGCGGATCACATATCGCTAGTAAAGGCGGTGTAATCTCCCAGGTGCGTCGAGGACCACTGGGCGTCGTTCTATGTCTAGGGCCCTATAACTATCCGCTGAACGAGACTTTTTGCCTGCTGATACCCTCCGTTCTTATGGGAAACACGATCGTTTTTAAGCCAGCTAAGTATGGGGTACTTTTACTGACACCGCTAATGGAGGCGTTTCAAGAAGCTTTCCCGCCGGGCGTACTCAACGTGGTTTTTGGAAGAGGAAGAACCCTTGCGGGACCCATTATGAAAACAGGAGATGTAGACGTCTTGGCTTTAATAGGCAATTCAAAAAGCTCAAACGCTTTAGCCTCGCAACATCCAAAACCAAACCGACTAAGACAGGTTTTAGGATTAGAAGCAAAGAATCCGGCCATTGTTTTTGAAGATGCAAATCTAAACAAGACCATAAAAGAGTGTGTTGCTGGGGCGCTAAGTTTTAACGGCCAGAGGTGTACGGCACTAAAACTAATTTTTGTCCATAAAAACATCTCTGCGGAATTTGTGCGGCGATTCAGCGACGCTGTTGATGAATTAAAGCTAGACCACCCAGAAAACAACAGCGATCTTACACCGCTTCCAGAAGCGAACAAGGCAGAATATATGGATGAATACGTCCTTGATGCTAAGGAGAAAGGAGCAAGCGTCATGAACAAAAGAGCAGGAAAGGTTAACGAAACAGCTTATTTTCCAGCTGTTTTGTTTCCGGTAAACAAGCATATGAGGATTTTTCACGAAGAGCAGTTTGGCCCAGTGGTACCTATTGTTGAATATGACAAACTAGAGGAGGTTATGGATGCTATAGCGGAGTCAGATCATGGTCAACAGTGTAGTGTTTTTAGCGAAAAGGAGTCTACAATATCATACGCCGTAGACAATCTGGTAAATCAAGTGTGTCGTGTTAACATCAATACGTCCTGTCAACGTGGTCCTGATTATTTGCCTTTTACAGGAAGAAAAGACAGCGCCGTGGCAACACTAAGCGTACATGATGCGTTGAGGAGTTTTTCCATTCGCACCGTAGTCGCTGCGGGAACAGACCAAAAAAACCTAGTACGAGACATTGTTTCGTCAGGCCAAAGCAATTGGATGACGACAGACTACTTGTTGTAAAAAAAGAAACCCCCGCTGCATACATGTAGCGGGGGTTCTACTCTGAGGTTCCGAGCGGATTCGAACCGCTGTACATGGTTTTGCAGACCATTGCCTAGCCACTCGGCCACGGAACCTTAGGGAGGCCAAAAATAGCAGAAAAAATCTGTTCACCACAGAAATATTTCAACTAACGTTCAGCTGTAAAAGTTAGAGCGACTCTTTCTACATCGCCACTAATAGGCGGGTTGAGCTTTGCTACATTCACATATGCCCTTTGAACGGAAGAGTGCTCGTTCATTATTCTGTCTATAATTCGCTGACAAACAACCTCAAGAAGTTTTGCGCGCTTGGCCATCTCTTCTTTTGTAATATCATAAAGAGCTACATAATCAACGGTATCTTTTAGCTCATCTGTTTGGACAGAAACAGAAAGATTAGCCCAAACACTAATATTAACTTCGTAATGAGAGCCGATAATAGCCTCTTCCTGCATGCAGCCATGGTTAGCATAGAGTCTTATACCATGAACATCTATCTGTTGAAGCGTCGCCATTATTTAAGCGTTTCTATCGCTAAACTGATGCGCGCGAGAACCTCTTCTTTTCCCAACACTTCACATATTGTAAACATGCTTGGGCCCATGCCCTTTCCGGTTACAGCCAGCCTGAACGAAGGTCCAACTTTTCCAAAACCAAGCTCTTTTTCCGTCAAATAACCTTTGAAGCTGGTTTCTATAGAATCAGCGTCGAAGGTGCCGAGTGCACGGAGCCTAATGGCTAGATCAGCCATCATTTGCGGGCTGTCAGCCGTCCACTTTTTCTTCAGCGTTTTTTCATCATAGGTTGTTGGGCGCTCAAACAAGAACAAACCTTCTGATACAAGGTCTTGGGGGAACGTAGCTCGCTCGCTCATCATCATCGCTACCGTGCCCAAGTGTTTTTCGTCACAATCCAGGCCACGCGAATTAAGCTCAGTCTTTAGCGCTCCAGCTAATTTTTCCTCACTCATTCCTCTTAAATAAACCTGGTTGAACCATTTACCTTTTTCAAAGTCAAATTTAGCGCCGCTTTTAGAGACGTTACTCAGGTCAAAAGCGTCAATCAACTCCTGAAGGCTGAACACCTCTTGTTCTGTTCCCGGATTCCAACCAAGTAATGCAAGCATGTTTATAAAAGCATCAGGATAGAAACCAATTTCTCTGTATCCACTTGCCGTTTCTTCAGTTTCCTTATTTTTCCAGTCAATAGGGAATACAGGGAAGCCCAGCCTGTCGCCATCCCGTTTTGACAGCTTTCCTGGCCCATCGGGCTTCAAAAGCAGGGGTAAGTGGGCAAATACAGGGCGTTCCCATCCAAAGGCTTCGTAGAGCAGCACATGCAAAGGAGCAGAAGGAAGCCATTCTTCGCCGCGTATAACGTGGCTGATTTCCATGAGATGGTCGTCCACAATATTAGCGAGGTGATATGTAGGCATACCATCACCTTTAAACAGGACTTTATCGTCCATGTTGTTTGTGTTTACACTCACCCATCCACGAATGGTGTCTTCAAAGCGAACCTCGTGGTCTCGGGGAAGCTTCATTCTAACGACGTACGGCTCACCAGCGGCTATTTTAGCAGACACCTCGTCCTTCGCAAGGGTCAGCGAATTTTTCATGTTTTCGCGAGTGATGTAGTTGTATTGCCAGTTTGACGCCCCAGCCTCCTTCGCGAGTGCCCGTACCTGCTCGAGTTCTTCGGCGGTGTCAAAGGCGATATAAGCTTTGTCGTTTGCAAGCAAAGCCTCTGCATACTCTCGATACATAGGCTTGCGCTCACTTTGACGGTAAGGGCCGTTTCCGCGGTCTTCCCCACCGATACCCTCGTCAGGAGAAATACCACACCAGGCCAAGGCTTCAATGATGTATTTTTCTGCTCCTGCAACAAATCTTGTTTGGTCCGTGTCTTCAACGCGAAGCAAGAAGTCTCCACCGTGTTTTTTGGCGAACAAATAATTATACAATGCAGTGCGCACCCCACCAATATGTAGGGGTCCTGTTGGAGATGGCGCAAATCTTACGCGAACTTTTGAGCTCATTTTATTAACCTTAGAATTGTGACAAAGGTACAATCGGCCAAACCATTAGGAAACACTAACTTTGTTTTATAAATACATCATATTATGTACCCAGAAGAAATGATTGCGCCTATGCGCGCAGAGCTCGCTAACAGCGGATATACAGAGACAAAAACGCCAGAAGAAGTAACCGCCGCAATAGAAGCTGAAGGCACAACATTAGTTGTGGTAAATTCAGTTTGTGGGTGTGCAGCAGGATCTGCTCGTCCCGCTGCAATGGCGCTTGCGAAGTCTGAAGTAAAGCCAGATAGAATGATTACGGTTTTTGCTGGTAACGACCGTGATGCGGTGGACCAAGCAAGAAAGCACATGATGCCGTTTCCTCCGTCATCCCCTTGTATGGGCTTGTTTAAAAACGGAGAGCTCGTGCACATGGTAGAGCGTCATCACATTGAGGGACGCACGGCACAAATGATTGCCGGAAACCTTCTTGGGGCTTTTGAAGAGCACTGTAAATAAGCACGCTATGAACAAGAAGTTTGCAGTTATTGGATTAGGTGTTTTTGGCTCGGCTATTGCAAGAAAACTTGCCGAACGCGGAGCTGATGTAATGGCTATTGACGAGAACGAAGAGCGGGTTCAGCATCTTGCACAAGAGGTGGCCTTTGCGGTCACGCTTGACGCAACAAACCTGCAGGCACTAGAGGCTCAAAATCTTAGAGACGTTGATGCTGTTGTGGTGAGCATAGGCTCAAGTTTCCAAGAAATGCTTTTGTGTGTGTTTCAGCTGCAAGAAATGGGTGTTCCTAGAATCATTGCTCGCGCTCAGGGACCTGTTCAGCGAAAAATTCTAGAAAAAATGGGTGTTCAAAACATCCTGAGCCCTGAAATGGAGGTTGCAAACAACGTCGCAGAGCAACTCATTAATCCTGGTGTTTTGATGTGTGTTCAGCTTCCGGACGACTATGAAATTATAGAGGTTGAAGCACCGTCTAAAATAATCGGTCGCTCGTTAGAAGACATCGGCCTTCGCAAGAAATACAACATTAACCTGGTTACGGTTTTGCGTAAATCAGAAGAAGACAACACCCACCACATCAATGGTGTCCCAAGCCCAGACAGCTTCATCAACCCGGGAGACATTATTTTGGTTTTCGGCCAAGTAAAAGACATCAACAGGTTTATTGAGATCAACGTATAATGGGCGCAAAGGGCCAAATCATAATCACAGGAGTGAGCTCTGGAATAGGACTTGCCATCGCAAAATTAGCGCTGGAAACAGGCTTTAGCGTGCAGGGAATAGGAAGAAATGAGCCAAAAGAGCTAACGAGCAACCCTTGTTGGTTTTTCACTACAGCGGATTTATCACAAGAAAACGAAGTAGAGGACATTCTGTTTAAATTCGCTGCAGAACCACTCCCAACGGTGCTCATTAACAACGCCGGAACACTCGGAGCAATGGGCCAGGCCAAAACAATTGACTGGAACGACACCAACGAATGCATGACCCTGAACGTAACCGCTCCAATGAGATTGACGGCACGTTTTATGTCTTTATCTCAAGGGTCAAAACAGGTCTTCTTTACAGGTTCAGGCGCCGCGGAATACCCGATTAACGGATGGTCATCCTATTGTGCTTCAAAAGCAGCAATTCACATGTATGCGGAGGTTTTAGCACAAGAAAACCCCTCAGTACCTATTCATGCGTTCACGCCAGGAAAGGTAGACACGCCCATGCAAGCACAAATACGGGCGGCCTCAAAGGAAGACTTCCCAGGAGTGGAACACTTTAGAGAAGAGTACGCAGATGGGTTGCTTGTAAAGCCAGAAGCGGTAGCTAAAGCAGTTTTACATGTAGTACAGAACCCCGGCGAACAACCGGTAGTTTTTCCGACATCACAAATAACAATAGCCTAATGAATAAGATTCTATCCACCATTGCCCTTGCCCTTTGTTTTGCCTCGTGCGACACAACGCCTCAGTCTTCAGAAGTTTTTGTTCGTCAAGACTTGTTGGGAGAATGGACTGTAAGCCAGGTGGCTTACAGTGGAGAAATGCCTAATCCATTGAACCCTTCAGCGCTCATGCAGTTTAGCGGTCTAGGCAGTCAATTGGTAGGCGAGGTAAACATTTATGAAATGCCGGACAGTGGCAACATAGACCTACAATTTGTCGCAAACTTAAACGCTATTCAAGTTCCTGTAGAGCTAGCAAGCGCCGGAACATGGAGCCTAACGAACAGTGACAGTACTTTAGTTTTAGACAATGATAGCGTGAGCTACAGTTTTGTTATGGTAAGCAGTCTTCCTGCCACGCAAGTATGGAGAACATCCTTCATGCAGGTTCCGGCGGACAGTAGTTACTGGGCAGACATTGACCTTGAACTAACGTTGATCAAATAATAGATAGTCGCTAAAAAATGGCAAGAGTACTCACAGGAATTCAAAGTTCAGGACGTCAGCATCTAGGAAATATTCTAGGCGCGATTCGACCTGCAATTCAAATGAGCAACGACCCTAAAAACGAGGCGTTTTTATTTATAGCAGACCTCCACAGCCTCACCTCCGTGAAAGACGCGGGACTGCGTAAAGAAAACCTGCTAGCGACAGCCGCGGCATGGCTTGCTTGTGGCCTGGATCCTGAAAAAGTCGTGTTTTATGTGCAAAGCGATCTTCCGGAGTGTACAGAATTAACGTGGTACCTAAACTGTTTCACCCCCTTTCCCATGCTGGCTAACGCCCATAGTTTTAAGGACAAAAGCAATAACCTCAGCGATGTTAACGCTGGGCTGTTTGACTACCCGGTACTTATGGCCTCGGACATCTTGCTTTATGACGCTGAGGTTGTGCCGGTTGGCAAGGACCAGAAGCAACATCTTGAAATTACCCGTGATCTAGCGCTTAGCTTTAATCACCGCTATGGAGATACTTTTGTAGCCCCAGAAGTTAGTATTTCGGAAGAAGTCATGACTGTTCCCGGTACAGATGGGCGTAAAATGAGCAAGAGCTACGGCAACATTATTGACGTGTTCTTGCCAAAAAAGCAGTTGAAAAAACAAGTGATGGGCATTCAAACGGACTCCACGCCTCTTGAAGGAGCTAAGGACCCAGACTCTTGCAATGTTTTTGCGCTTTATAAATTGCTCGCAACAGCATCACAAACAGAGGAAATGTCAAGGCTTTATAGAGCAGGAAACTATGGCTATGGACACGCTAAAACCGCACTCCTAGAGCTTATTCTAGAAGAGTTTAGTGACGCACGTGACAGGTTTGACCACTTCATGGACCACCCAGAAGAGGTTTTCACCGCGCTTCAACAAGGAGCAGATAAAGCGAGGCCTATAGCTAAAGAGACCCTACTTAGAGTAAGAGCTAAGCTCGGCTTTTAGCGCCATGAAAAAATTACTGAGCTACATACATCACTTTTGGTATTATTTGGTTGCGCTAATTTCTATCGTAGTGCTTTTACCCGCGCTTCTTTGGACCGCAAGACCTGGAGCTAATTATGCCCATTTTTTTAAATTAGCCAAGGTTTGGTCGTGGCTATATCTATTAGGAATGGGTGTTTGGCCTAGACCGGGAAAGTACAAAATGAAGCATTCTGGCCCCATGGTACTAGCAGCAAACCACGGATCAGACCTTGATATTCCCATGACTTTTTTAGCGAGTCCCGTTCCCGTAGTCTTCATGGGAAAGGCGGAGCTTTTGAAACTTCCCTTGTTTGGCTATTTCTTCAAGCAGACCAGCATTGCCGTGGATAGAAGCAGCTATTCAGGCAGAAAGCAAGCGCTTATTGACGCAGGCCAGCGGATAAAGGACGGATATAGTGTTTGTATATTTCCAGAAGGCGGTATCCCGCCTCAAAAGCAGCTACTGGGCGCCTTCAAAGCAGGCGCCTTTAAACTCGCCGTGGACAACAATGTTCCCATAGTACTGATGAGTATTTACCAAAACAAGTTCAGACTAGGCGACTGGGGAGAGCCCTCAAGCTTAGGGCCTGTGGACACGAAGGTGATAGGAGAGTTCTGGCCAAATACGGATGCTGAAAACGCTCTAAAAGAGCTGAGGGACCTCTGCTATGTCACCCTTGCTGAGGACTTAAAAAACTGGGGACACACCGGCAATCTTGCCTTACCTTTACGCTCCTAAGGTCACACTATGAGTATCACAAAAGAACAAATCAAATACCTTGCACATCTCAGCCGTCTTGAGCTTAACGATAATGAGCTGGACTCTATGCAAGGTGACATGGAAAAGATATTAGAGTTTGTCGCGAAAATCGACGAGCTAGACCTCACAGGTGTTGAGCCGTTAACTCAAATGAGCGGCAGTGTTGACGTGATGAGAACAGATGAAGCGCTCAACATGATCACCAAAGAACAAGCCTTGAAAAACGCTCCAGACGCTAACTCAGACTATTTTCGTGTGCCTAAGTTTGGAAAGAAGGCATAGTCCAGCAACATTTCTACGATCACGATGTTGACCATGTAATTGACCCATCATATCCTCTATGAAAATCACTATTGTTCAAGGAAGCCCTAGAACGGGATCCAATTCCAGTAAAGTTGCCGTGTTTTTAGCCTCTGAGCTTGAGCGAAAATTTGGAGCATCGATAACCATGGTTGATGTTCAAAAAATCAATGCGCCTAATTACGGCTCCAACACTAATTTTGACCAAGAGGAAGAGGTTGCTAGACATTTTGGAGACGCTGATGGACTACTCTTTGTGGTTCCTGAATACAATGGCCGCGTCCCGGGAGCTTTTAAAAATCTGACAGATTACTATCGGTCAGAGTTCAAAAAGAAACCCATGGCGACATGTACTGTAAGCGCAGGGCCTTTTGGTGGACTGAATGCTCTTCACGACCTGCGCTCGTGGATGCTTTATGTTGAAGGTGTAGTTTCTCCAACGAAGCTTTTAGTGAGCGGAGCTGGAAAACTCTTTGATCAGGACAACACTCCAGGAGACGCACATTTTAACATCAACTACCCCGTCTTTCTAGAGGACTTTATTTGGCTGACGAATAAGCTCACCTAGCAGCTCTAGGATAGTAAATGACGCCACCCCTTGGGATTGGCAACAATACAGTAGACAAATAAAAAAGCCCCGCAGTTCTGCGGGGCTTTTTTTGTTCAATTATCGAGAGAACGCTTAGTTATTCTGAAAGGAATTCGCCGCAGCAAGATATCTTTGGTAGAACGACTGCGTGTTTTCGTTGTCATGCATTTGAATGTTGCGGAACAGCATCTGATAGAACTGTAGATCTGTTTGCCACTCGTTCTTAGCTCGTTTTTTATCTGATCTACTCAATCCCTCAAAATACAACAGTTCGTCGTCTAAAAGATCGGCAAAATCA
>OJHG01001057.1_pt1 | contig 9688 bp, 9 predicted proteins | sample 1594761 | NCBI WGS metagenome assembly OJHG01 (sample SAMN05416786, study PRJEB24817) | seawater metagenome | isolation source: Sea water | place: Canada:Atlantic | collected 2013-07 | reverse complement strand
TGGGAAAACTAATTAAAAAGCATAAAGACGAGAAATTTTTATTACCCTCATCAGATAAATTAAAACCCTTAATTCCTTCTGAACTAGATGCGCTAGGTGTGAATTGGAAAAGAGCCATTTTATACAAAACAGTCGTGAGTGACTTAACTGATTTAGAAGATGTTTTCTATGATATTTTAGTGTTTTTTAGTCCCTCAGGAATAGATTCATTATTTTTGAATTTCCCAGAATTTAAACAAAAAAATACTCGAATTGCAGTCTTTGGTAATTCTACCGTAAAAGCTGCAACAGAAGCTGGTTTAAAGTGTAATATTACAGCTCCGTCTCCTGAGACACCCTCTATGACGATGGCCTTAGAAAAGTATATTAAACTAGTAAATAAAAAATAGCAGACTATTTTTTTTAGAAATAAAAGAGTAAAAAACCAAGTATGTATACTTGGTTTTTTTATGCAAATAAAGTAGCAAATATTTCTTCAATTTTTCCGACAAGGAGCAGCTTTATGCCTTGTTCCTTTTGTGTAATTTTGTTGTATTTAGAAGCAACAAATGTTTTATATCCTAGCTTTTTAGCTTCTGAGATTCGTTGGTCTATCTTAGAAACAGGTCGTATTTCTCCTGCCAAACCAATTTCTGCTGCAAAACATACGTTAGGTGAAATTGCAACATCTTGATTGGAAGACAAAATTGAAGCAACAACAGCAAGATCAATAGCAGGATCATCAATGCTAATGCCCCCCGTAATATTTAAAAATACATCTTTAGCAGCTAATTTGAATCCAGCTCTTTTCTCTAAAACAGCTAATACCATATGTAGGCGTTTTAGATTATAACCTGTAGTTGTTCTTTGTGGAGTTCCATAAACAGCAGTGCTAACCAAGGCTTGAACTTCAATCATCAAAGGCCTTATTCCTTCTAGGGTTGAAGCTATAGCTGATCCGCTTAAATCGGCATCTTTTTTAGAAATGAGAATCTCAGACGGATTTGAAACTTCTCTCAGTCCGTTTGAAAGCATTTCATAAATACCTAATTCTGAAGTAGAGCCAAATCTATTTTTTTGAGAACGCAATATTCTGTAGGTGTGATTTCTATCGCCTTCAAATTGTAAAACAACATCGACCATATGTTCTAAAATCTTCGGACCAGCTATTTGCCCCTCTTTGTTTATATGGCCAATTAATAAAACAGGAGTGCCTGTTTCTTTTGCAAATTTTATGAGCTCTGCAGTAGTTTCTCTAATTTGAGAGATGCTCCCGGGAGACGCTTCTATAGCGTTTGTATGGAGCGTTTGTATGGAGTCTATCACCAAAACTTGAGGTGTTACATCTTCAATATTTTTAAAGATTTCTTGCGTATTTGTTGCTGTTAAAATAAGACAATTAGAAGGATGTTTTTGAATTCTTTCTGCCCTCATTTTTATTTGAGACTGACTTTCTTCTCCAGACACATACAAGACTTTATGAGGTATTGCAAGAGCTACTTGTAATAGTAATGTAGATTTTCCAATACCTGGCTCACCACCTAACAATGTTACAGATCCTTTTACCAAACCACCACCTAAAACAGTATCTAATTCGTTGTTTTTTGTAGGAACTCTTTCTTCTGCATTCAATTGAATTTCTTCAATTTTTAAAGGTTTTGAGATGGTTTTTATAGGCTTAGATTGTTTCCATTCTCTTGCTACTTCTTTTTGAATTATTTCTTCAACAATGGTATTCCATTCATGACAAGCATTGCATTGCCCCATCCATTTAGCATGTTGTGTTCCACAATTCTGACAGAAAAAAGTAGTTTTAGCCTTCGCCATTAAATATAAATTTACACAAAGAAAAGAAAATTACTTTGCTTTATTGCAGATTGGTAAAAGTAAAAAAGAGAGCCCACCAAAAACGATCACCATAGCAGTTTGTGCAGTCCACATAATCCAACCAAAAGCACTAGCAGGTTCTGTAGGGATATCAAATAGTGCTAAAGCAGCAGTAACAGCAATTGGGTACAAACCAATCCCACCGTTGGTAGCAGCAATAGAAAATCCACCAGCAATAAAACCAATTAAAACACCACCAAATGGCACTTCTAACCCCTCAATTGCAGGTATTGTAGCCCAAAACATAAGCACATACATAGCCCATATAAATAAGGTATGAAAAATGAAAGCCCATTTTTTTTTCATTTTAAAGATACTTGTAACACCTTCAACTAAACCGAAAACAAAGGTTTTTATTCTTAAAAAAAACCCTGATGTTGCTTTTTTTACAAAGTAAGTAAATATGTAAAAAACAAGAATTAAAATTACCAACACCACCCCAATTTTTGTTGGATCAAAATTATTAGATAAGAGTTCGTAAATAAAATCAAACTGAACAAAAAGGGTGACAATTATGATGCATAGCATCATAATTAAGTCGGCAATTCGCTCTGCAACGATTGTTCCAAATCCTTTTTCGAAAGGTATATTTTCATAATTTGTTAACACTAAAGCTCTAGATACTTCACCTGCTCTTGGGAGCGCTAAATTCACTAAATAACCAACTAAAACAGCCAAAATACTATTCGTAAACTTTGGTTTGAAGCCTAAAGGGTCTAACATAAATTTCCACCTGTATGCTCTAGAGAAGTGACTTAAAATCCCAAAAAATAATCCTAGAAAAATCCAATTATAGTTTGCGTCTTTAAAATAACCAAGTAAGATGTCAACAGAAATTTTTGAGATAGAATACCAAACTAGAAAACCTCCAAATACAAGAGGTAACACAGTTTTTAATATTTTCTTTATAGAGAGAGTCACTAGGTAAGTGTATTGTCTTTTTCGTTGGGAAATACTAGAGAAGGCCTGAAACTTTTAGCCTCTTCAAAATCCATGAATGCATAGGTTATTAATATCAGTACATCTCCAACAGCAACTCTTCTCGCCGCCGCACCATTTAATGTAATTTCACCACTTTTTCTTACCCCAGGAATTACATAGGTTTCGAGACGCTCTCCATTATTATTGTTGACAACTTGAATGCGTTCTCCTTCTATAATATTTGCAGCATTCATGAGGTCTTCATCTATAGTAATACTCCCTACGTAATTTAAATCGGCACCCGTTACTTTGACGCGATGAATTTTAGATTTGACAACTTGAATTAACATGCTGTAAAAGTACTACTTTTTTAAAAGTTAAATCTAAATAATTAGCTAAAAAGAAGTTAATAAGTTAACGAGATATTATCTATTAATCGAATGGTATTTGCATAGACAGCTATAAAAGCTCTGTACTGTTTTTTAGGGGATAATATTGTTGCATTTTCCAAGGTTTCTTCTTCAGCAATTACAAAGTACTCTAACTCAAAAAAAGAATGTTTTTTAAATTCATTTGACACCCATTTTTTAATGTCATCGATGGAATGAGTTTGTATTTTTTCAGCAGTTTTTTTTAATATTTTATAAATTATGGAAGCAGCATTTCTCTCGTCATCCGTTAGACGTTTATTTCTTGAACTCATTGCTAAGCCGTCATCTTCCCTAAAGGTAGAACATCCTACAACAGCAACAGGTAAGTGGTTTTTTTCTGCCATTTTACGTACTATTTGTAATTGTTGAAAATCTTTTTCTCCAAAATAAGCATTTGTTGGCTGTAAAATTTCAAATAGTTTTTTTACAATGGTCCCAACTCCATTAAAATGACCTTTTCTGAATCTTCCCTCCATTTGGGACTCTAGACCATCAAAATTAAAATGACTAGCGGAAATAGTATTAGTATATATTTCAGATACAGATGGGATAAAAACAACATCACAATGAACTTTTTCTAATAAATTTAAATCGCTTTTAATAGTTCTAGGGTAGTTTTCTAGGTCTTCCTTTTTGTTAAACTGTGTGGGATTTACAAATATACTTGCAATAGTAATATCATTATTTCTTTGGGATTCTTCAATTAAAGAGACATGACCTTTGTGGAGCGCCCCCATTGTAGGCACAAATCCTATCGTAGTGTTTTCAGAATAGAACTCCTTAAAATATGTTCTAAGTTTTTTCTGAGTTTTAAAAACCTTCATATTATAATATTGTATATGACTGCAAACTTAGTATTTTAACAAGACTTTTGCATAAAAATTCGTACTTTTGCAAACTTATATAAAGGCTTAAATTTAATGAAAGATAAGAGAATATTGTATGTTTCTTCTGAGGTTGTACCTTATTTGCCAGAGACAGAGATAGCATCTACTGCATTTAATGTAGCAAAGAAAGCGCATTCTAAGGGTGTTCAAACAAGGATATTCATGCCTCGTTTTGGGGTAATTAATGAGAGAAGACATCAACTGCACGAAGTAATTCGTTTGTCGGGAATGAATCTTATAATCAATGACATGGACATGCCTTTGATTATTAAAGTTGCCTCGATACCTAAGGAAAGAATGCAAGTTTATTTCATTGATAATGATGAATACTTCAAAAGAAAAGCAATTTTTTCAGATGAAGATGATCAACTCTTTTCAGATAATGATGAAAGAGCGATATTTTTTGCTAAAGGAGTTGTTGAAACTGTTAAGAAATTAAACTGGGCGCCAGATATTATTCACGTTCATGGATGGATGGCTTCATTACTGCCACTATATATAAAAGAGTATTACAGTGATGAGCCTTTGTTTCTAGAAAGTAAAATAGTTACCTCTGTTTACGATAAAGATTTTGAAGGAACACTAAATAGCGGTCTTGCAGATAAAATAAAGTTTGATAAGATTTCAGATGCTAAAATTAGCATTTTAGAAGAACCAAACTACACAAATATTATTAAAAGTGCAATATCAAATTCTGATGCAATTGTTCAAGGAAGTAAAAACATTCCAGGAGAAATTGCAGATGAAATCAGGAATAGTGGTATTCCTGGACTATCATTTCAAGAAGAAGATTCTTTTGAATCATATTTAAATTTTTACAAAGAATTAATATCAGAAGAGTAAACTTAGGTTGGTTATGTTAAGAAAATATATCAAAACAGCACTATATGTTGTTGTTACAGCGTTTTTTTTAGGGTCAGTTATTTCTTGCGAAGAAGATTTCAGAGATATAAGCACCGGAATAATTAGAAATGGAGAATTCACAACAAAAGACACTATTTTTCAGATAGAAGTTTTGGGGAAAAATATCGAAAACGTTCAATCAGATGGTTTTGTAATTGGTGGTGTCCTAGGGCAGTACCTATTGGGAGTCTATAATAATGACAAGTTCAAGAAAATAGAGGCATCTATTATTGCTCAACTTGGTATTCCCCAAGATTTAACGATAGTTGATGAAGAATATGGTTCAGACACAATAGTTGTTACTTCTATTGATACTGTATTGTTAAGAATACCATACAACGCATCTTTGTTGAGTACAACAGCTTCCAGCTTTGTCTTAGACTCTATTATAGGGGATCCATTTACAGCGTTTACCTTAAACGTATATAGACTAGAAACGTATTTAAGTAATTTAAACCCTTCATCTCCTTCCTCTCAGAACAAGTATTTTTCAGATCATAGCTATGATGTCTCTTCTGAAAAGTTAAACTTTTTTGAAGATACGCAATTCAAACCCAACGTAAGAGATACAGCTCAATATGTTACAAGGTCATTAAGTACTGGGGTTGTTTATGATACAGACACCATCATATATACTAACTCTAATCCTTTTATAAGTATCCCACTTAAAAAGAATCGAATTAAAGAGCTGCTTTTTGATCAATATGAAACTTCAAATTTTGCTTCTCAAGATGCATTTAACAATTACTTTAGAGGGCTAAAGATACAAGCAGAAGGAGACGGCGGTTCTCTAATGTCATTAAGTTTTAACAGTCCAACACTTCAGCCATTAATCGATATTTATTATACCAATACAGTTGTAACGTCAGGAGGAACAGTTGTTATAGATACCATCAAAAAGACAGACACTTTTTTACTTGGAGGAATAAGAAATAGCGAATATAAAATGACTCCTAGTCAATCATCAGGGTCTAACAATATAGCAATACAAGGAACAGCAGGCTCTATGGCTCAGTTGAAAATTTTGGGAGATGACACTGATATGAATGGGATTCCTGACGGTTTAGAAGATTTAAGAACAGAAAACTGGCTTATCAATGACGCGGCTATTACGTTGTTTGTAGATAAAGATGTGGTTCTGCTAGATACAATAGCCCCTTTTCAACTATTTATATACAAAGACGGAGTAAGTAATTCTGGTGAAGAAAAGGCTAGTCAAATCCTAGATTATACAACAGAAGTTAATCAGGTAGGAGGCCTTTTACAACTAGACGAATCAAACAGACCTGATTCTTATACGTTTAAAATTACCGATTACATGTCAGAATTGTTGTCTGGTACTATAAATGATTTACCATTATTAGGTGTAAGAGCATTCAATCCAACGGATCTTCCTACTACTATTTCAGACACTATAGTTAGGAGTCATAATTGGAGTCCAAAAGCAGTTATGCTGTTAAATCATACGACTACTAATCAAGCAAGAAGAGCTCAATTAAAAATATCATATTCTATCAAAACAGTAAATGAGTAAACATTAAAAGCTATTATATACCCCCCTAAAAATATAAAAAAATGTGTGGAATTTCAGGATACATTGGAAACAAAGATGCGTACCCTATAATTATAAATGGATTAAAAAGATTAGAATATAGAGGTTACGACAGTGCAGGGGTTTTGATGTACGATGGTGCTGAAATTAATTTGTCTAAGACGAAAGGAAAAGTTTCTGCTTTAGAAGAAATAACCAACAAAGACCCAAAAAGAAAAGAAGGAAATATAGGAATTGGCCACACAAGGTGGGCTACTCACGGAGTTCCTAATGATTTAAATTCTCACCCACACCTTTCTCAATCTGGGGATCTAGCAATTGTACACAACGGAATTATTGAAAATTATGATACCCTAAGAAAAGAATTAATTTCTAGAGGGTACACTTTCCAAAGCGATACAGATACAGAAGTTCTTGTAAATTTAATTGAAGAAGTAAAAAAACAAGAAAAATGCAAACTAGGAAAGGCTGTACAAATAGCACTGACTCAAGTAACAGGTGCTTACGCAATTGCCGTTTTTGATAAGAAAAAACCTAATGAAATTATTGTAGCAAGATTAGGAAGCCCAATAGCAATTGGAGTAGGAAAGAACAACGAAGAATTTTTCATAGCTTCAGATGCTTCGCCATTTATTGAGTTTACCAAGGACGCTATTTATCTAGAAGATGAGGAAATGGCGATTATCAAACTTGGAAGAGATATCCGAGTACGAAAAATAATGGATGATTCCTCTGTAGTTGCTATAATTCAAGAGCTTCAAATAAGCTTAGAGCAAATAGAAAAAGGAGGGTATGATCATTTTATGATTAAAGAAATTCACGAACAGCCAAAGGCTATTACAGATACCTATAGAGGAAGAATGTTGGCTGATGAAGGGGTTATAAGAATGGCCGGTGTAGATGATAACCTTCAAAGGTTCCTTGATGCTGAACGTATTATTATTGTAGCCTGTGGAACATCATGGCATGCAGGGCTTGTAGGAGAATATCTTTTTGAAGACATGGCTAGGATTCCTGTTGAGGTTGAATATGCATCTGAATTTAGATATAGAAACCCAATTATAACACCTAAAGATATTGTAATTGCTATTTCCCAATCTGGAGAAACTGCAGATACGTTGGCTGCCATAAAATTAGCAAAATCTAAAGGGGCATTTGTTTTTGGAGTGTGTAACGTAGTTGGTTCTTCTATTTCCAGAGAAACACATGCTGGAGCCTATACGCATGCAGGTCCAGAAATTGGAGTTGCTTCTACTAAGGCGTTTACAACTCAAATTACAGTACTATCATTAATTGCACTAAAATTAGCAAAAGCTAGAGGAATACTTTCAAATACAGAATTTAATACTTACTTACAGAAAATGAAATTAATACCTTCTAAGGTTCAAAAATTACTAGAACTTGACAGTAAGGTTAAAGAAATAGCGAGTGTTTATAAAGACGCTAAAAACTGTTTATATCTAGGAAGAGGGTTTAACTTTCCTGTAGCACTAGAAGGTGCTTTAAAATTAAAAGAAATATCATATATCCATGCAGAAGGATATCCTGCTGCTGAAATGAAGCATGGTCCTATCGCATTAATTGACGAGAATATGCCCATTTTTGTGATTGCCACCAATAAGGGACATTATGAAAAAGTGGTGAGTAATATTCAAGAAATTAAATCTAGGAGCGGTAAGATTATTGCGATTGTTACAGAAGGTGATGTAACTGTAAAAGAAATTGCTGATCATGTCATTGAAATACCAGAAACTGAAGAAGCATTAACCCCTTTGTTAACAACCATTCCTTTTCAATTATTGTCATATCATATCGCAGTAATGTTAAATAAAAACGTAGATCAACCAAGAAATCTGGCAAAATCAGTTACTGTTGAGTAGTTTTTAATTTTATAAAAAACATCGTTATTTTATGGGAAAAGGATTTTTAATCTTGATAGTTACTTTTATCGTTGTAGGAATAACACATCTTGTTTCCATGAAAATGACAAAGATCTCTGAGACAAAAAAATCATCGTATCGAAAAGTATTCTGGTACTTCTATGGGATGTTTTTTTTGTCTAGCGGTGTCGTAAACCAACTAGAAAAAGAAGCCTTTAGTTGGATTTTTTCAGTCGAAATTTTAGTTGGTTTGGCAATCTTAATTCTTAATATCTTAGGAAAGATTGAAAAAAAATCGATTTAGATTTTATCATGAACCTGGGTATGTTCTCCATCATTCCAAAGCGTAAGAATGTCTGTAGCTACAATAGCTCCACTGCCTGCTGCAATTGCAAACTGACTTCTACAACCCCCCAAAGTTCCACAAACATACAATCCTTTTTTAACGAGGTAGTTTTCGTTTTTTAGCTGAATTCTGTCTTTTGCTGCCTTTGCTCTTTGATGAGGTTCTATATAATCATCTAAGCCCTTAATTGTAAAAGGCTTTGCATAATTTAAAGCCATCACTACAAACAAAGACTTAAACTCGTTTTTGTTTGTTTTTACAATATATAAATCATTGCATTTAGCAATAGAAATCACTTTTTCATGTTCAATTTGTGAAACATCAGAATAATTTTCAGTCAACTGTTTTTTCCCCTGAATTAATATGTCCTCTCCAAGAGTGCCAGAAGTTAAACCAAGAACATTATTAAAAAGAGCATTTTGTAAATGAGAACTTCTTTGATGAAGAAGTATGCCTACTTTTTTACTTTTAGCAAAGGGTTTTTTAAGACCAGATCCAAGGACTAAGGCACACTGCATCCCTGCAACCCCCCCCCCAATAATTAAAACATCAAAAACCATTAAAACAGCGCTTGTATGTTTGCAGCAAATAACTTAACAGCAATAGCTAATAAAATTACGCCAAATATTTTACGGATAATTTTGATTCCGTTTGCACCAATAATTCGCTCTATTTTTGGAGAGGTTTTTAAGACAATATAAATAACAATCACATTACATAAAACAGCAAGAATAATATTTTCTATATGAAACTCAGCTCTTAAAGAAAGTAAGGTTGTTAAACTTCCGGGGCCAGCAATTAAAGGAAAAGCTAGTGGAAATACTGTGGCTGTAATTGATTCAGCATCTTCATCATCCTGTCTCTTATACACATCTCCGAGCCCACGAGACTCCTGAGCATCT
>OJHG01001041.1_pt1 | contig 9801 bp, 9 predicted proteins | sample 1594761 | NCBI WGS metagenome assembly OJHG01 (sample SAMN05416786, study PRJEB24817) | seawater metagenome | isolation source: Sea water | place: Canada:Atlantic | collected 2013-07 | reverse complement strand
GTGAAGCGCACTAATATTGAATCATTCGATGGCACATTAGCCAATGTCGATTTGCCTGATGTAGACGAGGACGCTTATGCCTACGCGTTTTCTTGGCAGCCCTACTACTCTCCAGCACTTCTTCAAACCTTGTTAGAAAAAGGTGTTCAAGTGAGAAGTTCTGAAAAAAGTTTTGCTGCTGTAAGTATGGATAACAGTGTTATTAATTTCCCTGCTGGCAGTGTTGTCGTTCCTACAGGGCTGTCGCAACCCAATAATATTGCCACTATTATCAGACAAGTTTCTGAGCAAGTTCAGGTGCCGGTTTATAGTTTGAAAAGTGGGTTAACGCCGTCGGGCAACGATTTGGGCAGTCGCAGCATGTCACCTATTAAAGCGCCAAGTGTCCTTATTGTTGGCGGAGAAGGTACACGAGAGTACGATGTTGGCGAAATTTGGCATTATTTCGATACTAAACTAGGGCTCTCAGCAAGCATTGTAGAGCAACAAAAATTGATGAGAGCTCTACGTGATGACAGTACGCACTATACCCATATTATTTTTCCAAATGGCCGTTACTCATTCTCAGAGAAAGAGAACCTTGAGCTCAAACGCTGGGTAGAAGCAGGTGGTGTGGCAATAGGTCAAAAGTCGGCGCTTCGTTACTTTGCTGAAAACGACTGGTTAGATATCGATATTGTTGGTCGCGATGCCATCGACAACGCTTTTGATGAAAGCACCTTGTCTTACGGCGATGGATCAGCACTGTATGCCAAAAAATTGGTTGCTGGTGCTATTTACGAAGCCGATGTAGATACTACTCATCCGCTTTTTTACGGTTATACAAAAGATACATTGCCGTTGTTCAAAACCAGCAACATGATTGTGAAAAATGAATACTCTCCGTTTACAACGCCTGCACGCTATACCAAAAGTCCGTTAATGGCCGGCTTTAGCGATACTGCGATGGTGGCGTTAGTGGCCGAAACTCCGGCGGTGATAGCTGAAAAGCAAGGCCGAGGCGTAGTAATTGGGTTTACCGATAATACTCAGTTTAGAGGCTATTGGTACGGAACAAACAAGATGTTAGCTAACGCGATATATCAGTCTCATTTCATTCGCTAATTGTCGCTTTAATAATTAACTATTCCGCTGAGTCTTTATTGCTAGTGGAGCGGCTAGAACTTGGATAAGGATGTCTCTAGCCCCGTTATATTTTCAATAAACTACTTTTGGGCGGTGGTGTAAAAGTCATCGCCCAAACCTGAATAGTGATGTTTGGGTATCGCTTCCTTAATAAATAACTCAGCATATTCACAGTAACCCCCGTTGTTATCACGTCATCTACAATAGCCACATTCAATTTCTCACCGCTATTACACGCAATTAGTTCAGCAGCATGATGAACTAGAGAAAAAGCCTGTTTTGCATTATCTTTTCGTTGTGCCTTTGTGAGCTGATGTTGAGTGCTTGCGCCTGTTCTTTTAGCCCATTGGTGAAGACAAGGAATTCCCAGCTGCTTACTTAAATACTCAGCAATGACTCCCGCCTGATTATAATGGCGTGTAGCGAGTCGCCATGCACTTATTGGTACAGGAAGGAGTAAATGAGGCACAGCAAGTGTGCAGTGTTGCTTTTTATCGACAAACCAACGGCATAAGATCTTGCCCGCAGAGAGTGAGTGTGAGAATTTAAAATGATGAATAAGCGAAGACATTGGCCACATATGAAGCCCAAGAATAGATAAGGAATGGTAATGCTTATGGGCGACATGACTGCCAACAGGACCAAATCGCAACAAGTTATTTCCGTGAACCTCATCGTTGAAAAAAAACATGTCAGATTCACACCATTGACACACTGGCGCAGGACTTGCCTGATAACATAATAGGCATGAGAGGTTCATTTCAAAACGGGCTCTGATTTTTAAAGCAGTCCGGTTTTAGACCGAAACACTTATTTGAGGTGCTAAATGGAAAGTTTGATTAAAAATGAGGCACTTGTCACCCGTACTTATGGTACTGAAATCAAAGATAAGAGCAAAAATGCAATAGACACAAACGCTGCTGATGTGAGCAACACAGGAATAGATATAGTTCTTCTCCATGGCTGGGGCATGAATAGCGGTGCTTTTTCTTCTTTTATTCCCTATCTTCAAGACAGCTTTCGCGTAACTACCATAGATTTGCCTGGTTTTGGGGAAAACGTAGCTGCGCTTCCATCTCCTTACACGGTGGATGCGTTAGCAAAACTGTGCGCGGCACAGCTTCCTAAAGATTGCGTATTAATAGGCTGGTCGTTAGGTGGGCTAGTGGCTCAGAAAATAGCGATTAATGCGCCAGAAAAACTGTCCGGTTTAATCACTATTGCGTCAACGCCTCGCTTCAGTGCCGGCCCTTGCTGGCCTGGGATAGCAGAAGATCTATTAAACATGTTTGAGGCGCAGTTAGAAAAGGACTATAAAAAGACGTTAGAGCGCTTTCTTGCTATTCAAGCTATGGGCAGTGCAACTGCAAAAAACGATATAAAGACCATAAGGCAGCAAATAACTGACTACCCAGACCCAGCCGAGGAGGCCTTGAAGCGAGGCCTCAGTATTCTTGCAAACGAAGATTTGCGAGCGCAGATCGGCAGAATTATGACACCGACACTTAGATTATATGGCCGTTTAGACAGCCTTGTACCTACAGCGGGAATAGACAGGGTTTGTGAGCTTCATCCTCAAGCCGATACCGTAGTAATGCCTCACGCTTCTCATGCGCCGTTTATCTCTCACCCTCAGCAAACAGCAGATATCATTTACCGCTTTTCCACTAGCTTACAGCACCAAAGAGCATCTTAAGTGCCCTTTATTGAAATAAAATTCATTGTAGGTACAGCGACTTAGTTTGTACCTCTGCGAACGGGCTTTATATTTCCCTCTTGTTGGTTAATAATTGTGCATGAGAGGTTAGGGGATTTTTATGTCTGAAGTAAGTGGTGTTTCGTTAAATTCTGCGTTTGCGGCAGGACAGATGGGCTTGCAGCGTGCCAGCGATGGTGTGACACAGGCAGCAGCAAATATTGCAGATAGAAATAATAGAGATAACAGCGCACAAGCAGATATACAATCTGCTTCTGCTGATGGGGCTGCTAAAAGCCAGCCTAACTCAAACCTTACCTCCGATCTAATATCGCTAAACGTCAATAGTTTAAACGCCCAAGCGTCGGCAAAAGTTATCGATGTTGCAAACGATACACTTGGGACCATCATAGATACGCTAGCGTAGGGAGCAAGATGTGAACTTTGTCGCACCTATCCTTACCGCTGTTGCTTATCCCACAGCAAACACAAACACCGAGTCTGCTCGTAGAGACAACGTGCAGCGCGAGACCATTCCTAAGCCTAGCGATGCCGAACAGGGCGCTTCGCAAAAGGGGTTAGGATCTGAAGCGGATAAAGCGAGAAGCCCGGGTCTACCTCCATCTCCCGTGACTTACGAACGACCTCAAATTCAGACTGAGTTACAAGCTGCATTTCAAAATGTCTTTGGCCAAGAAAAAGACAACGCACAAGATGAGAGCGCGGGTAAAGAAGGTGCCGAGCAAGAGCAACGAAATCAGCAGCAGTCATCAGTCTCAGAGGTTACCGATGAAGAGCGGCAAGAAATTGAAGAGCTTAAAGCTCGAGACCAAGAGGTTCGTACGCATGAGCAAGCTCATGCCGCTACTGGCGGTCAATATGCTGGTTCTCCGCAGTATGAGTACACTACTGGTCCTGACAACAAACGTTACGTCACCAACGGCCAAGTATCCATAGATATTTCAGAGGCGCAGTCGCCTGAACAAACCTTGCGCAAAATGCAGCAAGTTAGAGCGGCAGCGCTAGCACCAGCACAGCCGTCTTCGCAAGATTTAAAAGTAGCGGCTGAAGCAGCTCAAAAAGCGTTTGAAGCGCGTAACGATATTGCCAAAGAAAACAGAGAAACTGTACAACCGTCTAGCGGCGGGAGTAACCCCATTTCTGGAGTTCAAGGCACGCAAGGTGGCGGTGCTGATGAAGTTAGTGGAATAGAGATTCCCAGCGTTGATATTGCTGTTCCAAGTATTGATGATATTACCGGTAGCGCTGGCGTAGAAAGGCCTACACGTAGTTTAGATGAAGCTATGTCAATGACGAGTGCCGCAGCGACGTCACGAGAGTTAAATATTGAAAGTGAACGGGCAGTAGACAATGCGGGAATGAATGCGCGCATTGGCAGAATTCAGAGCCTCTACACGCAATCTTATACCCCAGCAAGAGAAGGCTTGTCGCTACAAGCCTAGCTTCAGCAGTTGCTGAGCGCGCTGCCTATTGCCTGTCCCCTCACCTTTTCGCCTTATTTTTTCGCTTTTGCAAGAGCATCGGCAAATGCATTTCCCATTGCGCTATTTTGCGGTTGCTTTGCACTGTGGTTTTGACTATTTCTTTGATTACGTCTACCTTCACCCTGGTGTGAACGCGGCGTTTTATTTTGCTTACCCCTACCGTCTCTGTCAGACCTAGGTGAAGATTGAGTGCCTGCGCTTGCAGATTGCGGTGTGTCATCTAGGCGCATGGTGAACGAAATACGTTTACGGGCAACATCTACGTCCATCACTTTAACTTTAACGATATCGCCCGCTTTTACCACTTCACGGGGGTCGGAAATAAACTTGTCTGTCAGTGCCGAGATATGCACCAAACCGTCTTGATGAACGCCCACATCGACAAAGGCACCAAAATTGGCGACGTTACTTACCACCCCTTCTAAAATCATTCCTAATTTTAGGTCATTGATAGTTTCTACGCCTTCCTTGAAAGATGCTGTTTTGAACTCTGGGCGAGGATCTCGGCCGGGCTTTTCCAGTTCCTTAAATATGTCCTTAACTGTTGGAATACCAAAGTCGTCGCTAGTAAAGGTGTCTGGAGATAGACTTTTTAATAGCTCGGTGTTCCCAATAATATCGTTAACGGCAACAGCAGTGGTGTTTACTATTTTATCTACCACAGGATAAGCTTCAGGGTGTACAGACGAAGCATCAAGTGGATTTGTACCATTTACAATTCTCAAAAAACCAGCCGCTTGCTCAAATGCTTTAGGGCCTAAACGCTCTACATCTAATAATGCCTTGCGGTTTGAAAATGCTCCCTTGCTATCGCGCAGTTTAACAATGTTGTGGGCTAAGGTTTTATTTAAGCCCGATACATAGCTAAGTAGTGCAGGAGATGCAGTGTTTACATCTACACCTACGGCGTTTACGCAGTCTTCAATAACTCTGTCTAACGATTTGCCAAGTTGGCTTTGGCTTACATCGTGTTGATATTGGCCTACGCCAATGGCTTTTGGCTCAATTTTAACAAGTTCAGCAAGAGGGTCTTGAAGACGACGGGCAATAGAAACTGCTCCGCGAATAGAAACATCTAGCGTGGGAAGTTCTTTAGAGGCAAGTTCAGACGCAGAGTACACTGATGCCCCAGCCTCACTTACCATTATCTTTTGTGCGTTAATATCACTGTTATTTTTCAGTACTTCACCAACAAGCTTATCGGTTTCTCGCGAGCCGGTTCCATTGCCAATGCTGATGAGATCAACTTTATATTGTTTACACAAAGTGGCTAGGGTACGACTAGATTTATCCCATTGGTTTTGTGGGGCATGAGGAAATATTGTATTTGTTGCCACAACTTTGCCAGTGCTGTCTACAATGGCTACTTTTACACCCGTACGTAAACCGGGATCCAGTCCCATGGTGGTTTTTGCGCCAGCAGGAGCAGCCATCAACAGGTCGTTGAGGTTTTTAGCAAATACTTCAATTGCCTCTTTTTCTGCTCTTTCTCGAAGTGCGCTGAACAATTCTGTTTCCATGTGAAGACCAATTTTAATCTTCCATGTCCACTGAACTACTTGTGCTAAGAAATCGTCTGCTGGGCGCCCTTGGTGCGCAATGGAGTAATGCGAAGCAATAATGTGCTCGCAGTGAGATGGTCCTTTCTCTTCCTGTTGCGGGTCGGCGTCAATTTGGATGTGCAGCAAACCTTCGTTACGGCCTCTAAACATGGCAAGCGCTCGGTGAGAAGGCGTGTTCTTGTATTTTTCACTGTGAGAAAAATAGTCTTTATATTTGCTCGCTTCTTGCTCTTTACCTGGAGCTACAACGCTTTTTATATGTGCGTTATTGATTAAGTAGTCGCGAATTTTACCTAACAGCGAAGCATCTTCTGCAAAGCGCTCCATCAGGATAAAGCGTGCCCCTTCTAAAGCTGCTTTGGTGTCAGCAATGCCTTTTTCTGCGTTTACAAATTCACCAGCGGCTTCTTCAACGGCTGTATTTGGTTGGTTGAATAAAGTATCAGCTAATGGTTCTAATCCCGCCTCTATAGCAATTTGACCTTTGGTTCGGCGTCTGGGTTTGAACGGAAGGTACAAGTCTTCTAACGTTGTTTTGCTATCTGCTTGATTGATACTGGACTTAAGTTCGCTAGTCAGTTTACCTTGCTCGTCTATCGAGCGGAGAATGACGTCTCGGCGTTCTTCTAACTCGCGAAGGTAGGTAAGGCGCTGCTCTAAATTTCTAAGCTGTGTGTCATCAAGCCCTTCAGTAGCCTCTTTTCTATAACGTGCGATGAAAGGCACCGTTGCGCCCTCGTCGAGAAGTTTTACTGCAGCATTTACCTGAGAAGCTTTTACTGAGAGTTCTTCAGCAATTTTGTTGATTATCATATGTGGCCTAAATTTCTAATGAAGCGCTTTTGGCAAAAGCGAAATAACCTATGTCGTTTTATACGTCAGGTCTTTAGTGAAAATAAGTATGACGAATATTCTGTTGGCGAGTATAGCACTGCACCTTGCTGAAAGTCGTCTCAACCCCCTCTTTGTGGAGATATTTTGCGTTTACCCTGTTAAATTTTATCGGTCGGGTCATACCAAATTTTATTTATCCACCATTCTTTAATATCGGTTTCAGTTTTCACTACAAATTCGTCGTCTTCTTCTTTGCCTAATAATGCTCTAGCCATTGGGGAATCAATAGAAATGTAATCTTTGCGACCGAATATTTCGTCGTAGCCTGTGAGTCGAAGCTCCATGACTTCGCCGGCCTCATTCTCTATTTCTACCCAAGCTCCGAAAAATACTTTTCCCTCTTGCTGAGGATCGTAGTCAACCACCTTGAGGTTTTCTAGGCACTTTCTTAAGTAACGTACTCGGCGGTCTATTTCCCTAAGCTTTTTCTTATTATATTGGTAGTCTGCATTTTCGCTGCGATCGCCGAGGCTTGCTGCCCATGTCACTTTTCGAGTTATTTCAGGCCTTTCCTCACGCCACAAAAAATCCAGTTCTTTTCTAAGTTTGGTATAGCCTTTTCGAGTGATAAGTGGTGTTTTCACAATATTCCGTTAGTAAGTAAAAAGATGAAGTTGTCACTATCGCGTTTTCAGCTTTACCGTAAAAGTGTACAGAAAAGGTTAACGCGCATTACGCTTGTAGTGTATGTGGGTAATTATAGAAAACCCAATCACAAATGTAGAGACTCCTGCGTATTACCGTTTTTTGAGAGCTTATTAGGGAAATAAACCTCGTCCTTTTACTGAACCTAATCTTTTTTATTGTTGTCGCAGTATAAATAGTGAACAATTCAAGCGCGGTTAAACCGCAAGGCTGTGTTATGCAAAATAAACTGTCCATGTTGTATCGTCAAAAAGCAGTACACGACCCTGTTAATGTAAGCGGCACAATCATTGGGTTTGTGGTGCTGTTAACCGGCGGCCTTTTACTCTTTTATGCACTTCTGGACATGGTGGTGCGCCTGCAAAGTCTACAAACCGTCTGTTATCTCATTGTAGGTGCAGCTTTTTATAAAATTGGCCAGTCGGTATTAAGGCACTTCGCTACATTTAACGTTGTTACTGAGCGTAGACGGGGACCTAAGCGTTAAAACAAAAAGGTCTAAACGGCTTTGTTTTAGGCGAAAACGTTACAAGCGGACACCTGGTAAACCATGACAAATCACCGTTTTGTACTATAGTTAAAGAGTGATTCGAGGCACCTAGCACATTGAAATATCCACTTTACTATTTGGATAACAACGTGGTTGAACACCACTTGCTCATTGGAAAAGGTAGGCACGGAGATAGCCAAATTCACAAAAACAAAAAGCCGGCGCGTGGTGCGCCGGCTTTCTCTTTGAAGCTTCAGAAATACCGCTTTACTAAGGGTAAGTTAGCCCATGTGTTACCGCAGCATTTTGCTTATCGAGTTACTACTCAGTAGGAGCTTCCGTTGCCGGGGTGGTGACTTCAAGCAACTCCACGTCAAAAATTAGCGTAGAATTTGGTGTAATTGCACCTGTTGCACGCTCACCATAAGCAAGGTCAGACGGAATGTGGAAGCGATACTTTGCGCCTTCCTTCATTAACTGAACGCCTTCAGTCCAGCCAGGAATAACACGGTTCAATGGAAACTCTGCAGGCTCGCCTCTATCGTATGAAGAGTCGAACACAGTGCCGTCTAGTAGCGTACCGCGATAGTGTACTTTAACCATGTCAGTAGCGGCTGGGCTTGCGCCTTCGCCTTCTTCAAGTACTTCATACTGAAGGCCTGACTCAGTTGTTGTGACGCCTTCACGCTCTGCGTTTTCTGCAAGATATGCTTCGCCCGCTTCAATGTTCTTCTCAGCTGCTTGCGCTGCCATTTCTTGTTGCTTTGCACGCAGCATTTCTTCGCCTTGTTGAGCAATTTGTTGAATCTGCTCTGGGGTGAATTTCAACGTGTCGTTCAAGCCGTCAGTAAAGCCTTGTTTAAGCGCTTCTTGATCTAATGCCAAGCCAAGTTGCTCTTGTTGTTGAGCTCGATTGGTAACAAATAAGCCCATACTTGCCCCCATCGCATAAGCTTGCTTTTGCGTATCGGTCATTTCTTCTGCCGCAACAGTCGATGTATCTGCGCTCTCTGCGCTGGTAGTAGTAGCCTTATCTGAAGTATTTGGCTGGCAAGCGAATAAACCAAGCGCAGCTATTGTTGATAGGGCAACGAGCGACTTCTGCATAAAAAACGTCTCCATTAATTTTTATCATCATGCTTCTGTATCTATACTGCTGCATCTAAGGCAGTTTGCACAATAGTTTAAGATGCGTAATCCGTGCTATGTTAAACGTAGCGTTTATAAAGCGAAACCCATTTGATTATGTTTAGGTTCAAAATGTTCCCGAGATTATTGTTACTCGTTCCACTTTTTTGCGGATCCATAGGGTGTTCAGTCCCTGATACTACGCCAATAAAGCAGTGGCGTCATGTTGAAGAAGGTGCTTATGCGGCAGACATTTCTTCAGATGGGACCATCGCCGTGGTGTCGGGAATTAATAATGGCATAAATGTCTGGCGTATTGGAGAGAATGAGCCTTTGTATCGGTGGGGCCATCAGGGAGAAGGTAATAATCTGGTGGTTTCTGTTCATATAAGTGCAGACAAACAATACGTGGTAACGGCCGACAGAGAAGCATTCGCCTTATGGAACATGCAAACGGGTGATCCGGAAGGCTTTTGGCGGATAGATGAATCAAATATTAGAGATGTTGCTGTGGCAAATAACGGTAGAGGGGTACTGGTTGCTCGCTCTAGCGGCACTATCATGTTTTTCGAGCCCGTTACCCAGCGGCGCCTTGAGTTTCTCGGTCACCAAGAAAAAGTAAATTCAATTGATATTTCCCCGAACGGTAAGTTTGCGCTGTCGGGGGGAAATGACTATATCGCTTATCTTTGGAGTACAGAGACGGGCCAAATTCTGTCTCTTATACACATCTGACGCTGCCGACGAATAGAGAGG
>OJHG01001040.1_pt1 | contig 9802 bp, 7 predicted proteins | sample 1594761 | NCBI WGS metagenome assembly OJHG01 (sample SAMN05416786, study PRJEB24817) | seawater metagenome | isolation source: Sea water | place: Canada:Atlantic | collected 2013-07 | reverse complement strand
GAGATGCTCAGGAGTCTCGTGGGCTCGGAGATGTGTATAAGAGACAGATACTAAGATTGACCTCACGCCGATGCTCGACGTGGTATTCATCCTCCTTATCTTTTTTGTGGTAACAGCGACTTTCCTCTCGGAGACATCGATCAGCGCCGCGAGCAGCGATAACAACAACGATCAGCCGCCGCCAGAAGATGATGACAAGAAAAACATCTTGTTCGAAATCGGCCCTAACAATGAGATTATCCTCAATGGTAATCCGCGGCCTATTATTCAGACGCAGATTCGCTCGAACATTGACCAACTCAAAGCCGAAAACCCTGCTGCCTCTGTAATTATCCAGCCTAATAATGATTCCGACGTCGCTACTCTGGTCATGGTGATGGACGCGGCTCGACAAGCGGGCATGGCTAGCATCTCGATAGTAGAGCCGAAATAAGCGGCTCAGCCGAGTTAATTTCAGGGCTTCACAAACAGTTGATAGTCTTCGTAGACGACGCACCGCCTAGGCGGTGCGTTTTGCGTTTTAGCAATAGGAAATACTAAGTAATGAAGTCTCTTTGGAGTGATGAAGACGCAGCTCAGTGTTTGGCCGAAGGGGGCGAACTCGCACTCAGAGTCTACACATCGAGGCTTCTGGGTCAGAATCCAGATCTCGTTCTACACGGTGGCGGCAATACGTCGCTCAAAGGGTTGAGTGCTACCGTATTCGGCGAGTCTGTAGAGACGCTCTATGTTAAAGGGTCGGGATGGGACCTTAAGACGATAGAATCCGCGGGTTTTCCGCCCGTAGACCTTAATTATTTGCAGCGCTTGGGTAAGCTCAATGACTTAAGCGATACGCAGATGATGCGTGAGCTGAGGTTGGCACTGTTGGACCCGACGGCGCCAACACCGTCTGTCGAAGCAATACTGCATGCGCTCATACCGCATCGCTATGTCGACCATACCCATACCGATGCGGTTGTCACACTGAGTAATTCGGAGGGCGGCGCGGCACGTCTGGCCGAGCTTTTCGGTAATGAAGTGCTGATCCTTCCGTACACGATGCCAGGTTTTGTGCTGGCGAAACAGGTTGCTGAGGCAACGGCGGATACCAACTGGACTAAGCTTCGCGGCATTGTCCTACTCAACCACGGATTGTTTACCTTCGCCGAGGACGCGAAAGACAGCTACAACGCAATGATCGAATTAGTGACCCGCGCAGAAGATTTTATTGCCGGACAAGTTGATGACAGCGCCACTGAGTCTGTCATCCCACTTCGACCGTTCGACAGGCTCGCGTTCACCGAACTGCGCTATGAGGCCGGCAAGGTATTTGGCTCGCCCGTGTTGGCAGGTCTCGATACTGGAGTTGATTCGCTGCGCTTTGCCGCTCATGAGGCCGCCGGAAAACTTGTTGCGAGTGGCCCTCTCACGCCCGATCACACCATTCATACGAAGCCCTTTGGTGCGATTTTTCCGCCGAGCCCTGTTGCGGGACTGCGCAGTTTCTGTTCAGACTATTCCGATTATTACGGCGTACATGCGCATCCCGAACATCGCTGCTTAGACCTCATGCCCCGCTTTGGCGTGTGGATCGAGCGTGGAATCGTCAGGTTCGCCCCAAGCCTCAAAAGGTTAAAAATTGTCGAAGATATTGTCGCCCATACTATTCCGGCTATTCTTACCGGTGAGCGGTTAGGTGGCTGGCGGCCGCTGCCAAGAACTGATCTGTTTGATGTTGAATACTGGGAGCTAGAACAAGCGAAGCTCAAGTCTCCGTCGTCCGCTGCCGATCCGTCGCGTGAGCTTGAAGGCAAAGTTGCACTGGTAACAGGCGGTGCGTCGGGTATTGGCCATGCAACGGTTCTGCGCTTAGTTGCAGCAGGCGCTGTGGTTTGCGCACTCGACTTAGATGAGTCGACAGAGAGCCTCTTCGCAGGGATGCCGAGTGTATTGGGTATCCGCTGTGATATGACCGATAGCGAGCAAGTAGACTCAGCAATCGATGCCTGTGTTTCCCAGTTTGGCGGCATAGATATATTGGTTAGCAATGCTGGTTTTTTCCCATCTAGCCAATCGCTCGCGGAGCTTGGGGATGAGGAGTGGGCGCGCTCGATTGCGCTGAATCTCACTGCTCACACCCGCCTCTTAAAGCTGTGTATTCCGCTTCTAAAGCTGGGATTCGACCCGGCGGTGGTGTTTATCGGTTCCAAGAATGTGCTGGCACCTGGCCCCGGCGCTGCTGCGTATTCAGCGGCGAAAGCAGGACTTGCGCAAGTCGCCAGGATTGCCGCGCTCGAGTTGGGTGGGCAGGGGATTCGCGTGAATACACTGCATCCCGATGCGGTGTATGACACGGCGCTGTGGACAGATGAGCTGCTTGACGCGCGCGCTAGCGCCTATGGAATGAGTGTCGAAGACTATAAACGTAAAAATGTGCTGCGCACCGAAGTAACGTCGGCAGACGTTGCCGAAGCAGTTTTCTTATTCGCAGGCACGCGGCTCGGCAAAACAACTGGCTCTCAGATACCAGTCGATGGAGGCAATGATCGAGTCATTTAGCGGTATTCCTGCGGGCGCCAACCAATCGCCGCACACGTTGACTATTCGCTTCGACGCAGAGGTCGACCGCGTCGTGATCATTGATCAGACACGCCTGCCGCATGAATGTGTTGAGGTTGAGCTGAAGACGTCAGCCGATGTCTGTCACGCGATCTCCTCAATGCAGGTGCGCGGTGCGCCGGTAATAGGCGTAACCGCTGCCTTCGGCGTGTATCTTGGTCTTCGCGGCAAAGACGATGAAACCGCACGCAGTCTCAGCGCGTCGGTAATCGAGGCCCTCGCCGCTACGCGCCCGACGGCCATCAATCTGCGCTGGGCATTGGACAAGATCGAGACTCGCCTCGCGCGCTGTGAAAAAAACGTAGCCGCCGAAGCGTTGCAAGCAGCGCTTGAATTGCACGCCGAAGATATCAATGCCTGTGCGATGCTCGGTGAATACGGCGCGCAGCGCCTGCAGGAAATATGGGAAGCGAAAGATGAGCGCGCCGCACAGGCGGGATTGCCTGCCCCCGAGTGCCTGAATGTTCTAACTCACTGCAACGCAGGCGCTCTCGCGACAGTCGACTGGGGTACAGCGCTCGCTGTGATTTATAAAGCGCAGGCGCGGGCTATTCCGCTGCATGTCTGGGTAGATGAGACGCGGCCACGCAATCAGGGCGCGTCGTTAACCTGTTGGGAGCTGGGCCAGCGCGGTGTTCCACATACCCTTATTGTCGATAATGCCGGGGGTCACTTGATGCAGCATGGTTTGGTTGATTGCTGCGTGGTGGGCAGCGACAGGACAACACTGCTCGGTGATGTCTGCAACAAAATTGGCACCTACCTCAAAGCGCTCGCTGCTGCTGACAATGGCATCCCTTTTTACGTAGCGTTACCTGTGTCGAGCATTGATTTTTCGCTGCGAGAGGGGCTAACCGAAATCCCTATTGAGGAGAGGGCGGCCGAGGAGGTCAGTCACATCAGTGGTCTCGACGATGAGGGGCGTGTCTCGCGCGTTCAGCTGGCACCAACTGGGACGGAGGTCAGTAATTACGGATTCGATGTGACGCCTGCACGGCTAGTAAGCGGCCTGATTACAGAGCGCGGCATCATCGATGCCAACGAGGCTGCGTTAACCAAACTGCGTGATTCTATAGCCTAACCCGGAGGCCAGCCGAGCTGGCGACCGCCTAAGATGTGCAGATGCAGATGAAACACTGTCTGGCCGCCGTTGCTTCCCGTGTTGATGACATAGCGAAAACCGTCGTCTGTCAGTCCCTGTTCCGCGGCAATGTCATTTGCGCGGAGCAGCAGCTTGCCCATTAGCGCCTCGTCTTCGGCGTCTGCCGATTTCACATCGGTTAAGTGCTTTTTGGGAATCACTAAAAGATGAGTTGGTGCGGCGGGGTTGATGTCTCGAAATGCATAAATATCGTCGTCGGAATAGACTTCGGTTGAGGGAATCTCACCGGCGATTATTTTGCAGAATAGGCAATCAGTAGCCATACTAGGTCCTCGAGTAGATGTGGTGGCGGTTTCGCCGTAAGCCGCATTATTTCAGGTTTATGCGCAATCGACTATCTAGTCTCGGGCCTAGTTTCAGGCATAGCCAAGGTCTAGTTTCAGCGTGTCGATGACGCCGAGCAAAGTGAAGGAGAGGGCATGGGTTCGCAGCCACAGGGTAAGTCATATAACCGCACTTTAGGCGCGTGCAGTATTTCTTTCCTGGCCGCCGGCCTCGCCCTGATCGCTGCGATGAGCGTTGCGCAAGAAGCACCGATGAAACGCTTCGGTTATCGCATTACCAACACATATCCTTCGGACATAAATGCCTTCACGCAGGGCTTGAGTTTTTACGAAGGGTATCTCTATTTGGGTACGGGTAAGCGTGGTCAATCGCGGCTCACCAAACAAGCCTTAGAGACCGGAGAGGTGCTGCAAAGCATCGCATTGAGTAATCGTTATTTTGGCGAAGGTATCGAGATAGTTGACGATCGAATTTTCCAGCTCACCTGGCAATCGAATCTCGTCTATGAATACGATCTCGCCACGTTCGAGCGGCGCGCAACGCATTACAATCCAACTGAGGGTTGGGGACTCGCTTACGATGGCGAGACACTGTATCTAAGCGACGGTTCTTCGACCCTGCACAAAGTAGACCCTCAAACATTCGCGTTTACACAGACGCTTGAGGTGACTTACAACGACCAGCCGGTTGCCAATCTTAACGAGCTAGAATTCATTAACGGTGAAATTTGGGCGAACGTCTGGCAGACCGAGTTTATCGTCCGCATCGATCCTTCTAAAGGGATAGTGCGAAGCATTGTCGACCTCAGCGGCCTCGCCGAACGGACAGCGCGCAACGGTGCCGAGGCTGTCCTGAATGGCATCGCGTATGACAAAGAGACTGACCGCTTGCTGGTTACCGGAAAATACTGGTCGAACGTCTTTGAGATAGAATTAGTTGAGCGTTAGTGTGGCGGCGCAGTCTCTTTAGTAAAAAGCCTCTGCGTTTATTTCAATACCACCGATGAATCCGCAGCGCCTGAATTGGTGACACGACCGATAATCGCGGCACCGCTGTGACCGGCTCTAACGAGGTCTGCTAGGCAGGCTTGAGCATTCGCTTCGGGAACGGCCGCGAGTAATCCACCTGATGTCTGTGGATCGAAAAGCAGTTCGAATCGTGGGTCACTTAAAAAAGCGTCGCGGTTGAAAATCCCCTTTGCAACACGGCGATTACTCAAGTGCAGCGAGCTCTGTATGCCGGCGGACAGCAGCTCGAGGCTACCATCGAGGGTAGGGAGTGCGGCCAGAGAGAGCTCGGCTTCGACACCGTGTGGGTCGAGCATTTCGAAAAGGTGTCCGGCGAGGCCGAAGCCGGTGACATCGGTGCAGGCCCCCGCTCCGTGTTGTCTGATAATCTGTGAAGCGACTTTGTTTGATAGAAGCATTTGATCGATCGCAGATTCTATCCAGCGATGGCGGCTCATGCTGCGCATGTCGGCCGCAAAAAGCGTGCCTGTCCCGAGTGACTTGGTGATTATCAAGACATCGCCAGCGCGAAGATTATGTTTAGCGAGGCTCGAACTCGAATCGGCAAAAGCATTGATCGTGAGCCCTAATTGCAACTGAGGATTCTCTGCTGTGTGCCCGCCGAGTAGCTCGCAGTCGTTAGCATCGAGTTCGAGTTTGCAGCCGCGCATAAGATCGGCAAGGTTGTGCTTCATGATTCGTTCGCCTGCGAGAGGCAGACCGACAACGGCGAGTGCGGAGTGAGGTGTCTCTCCCATGGCATAAATATCGCTGAGGCAATGGTTTGTAGCAATACGAGCAAACAGCCAGGGATCATCTATAAACGCGCTAATTTGATCGATGCTTTGAAGTAAAGAGCGGCCATTTTCCAGCGGGATAATGGACGCATCCTCGATAGGTTTTCTAGCCGACTCGGCACCCTCATGCAGATCGTCGAGCACCTCGCCTAGCATGCCGCCACCGACTTTTGCGCCACAGCCAGCGCAGCGCATTGCGTGACGTCGCAGAGCCGCTTCGGCTTCAGCATCGATCAACCCTTTCTCGAGGTCGAGTTCGGCTTCCATCGAAGGCAATTTGCTAAAGCGCGCGACGAAAGTTTTGTCGATTCTCTGCTTCATCGCCCATGCCAGACGGCCCTTAAAGGAAAAGCTTTTATGCGAAGCAATCGCGGTTTTGTCGCCCAAGGAGATGAGCGCAAGAGCATGCTTTTGGGGTTTAAAGGGTTTCAGAGCTTTGCCGGTCGCGAATCGAATCAAATTGTCGGCAAGCGGTTTGCCTGCGCGCACTGCATAGACGCCCGATTTGGGGCGGCTAGCCCCGCGAATGGTTGCGGCGTCGCCTGCTGCAAACACGAAGTCATGGCTGGCTGTTTGCAGCGTTGGCAGCGTGTCGATGAAACCGTCATCGCTTATACCTATACCGCAGCGCGCCGGCCAATCCGGGAGACTCGCACCTGTAGCATAAAAAGTGGCGTCGCTGACATAGTCTCCGTCCGCCTCGGTTAGCACTGAACCGGAGAGAAAGCGCTTTACTCGATGGCCAAGTTCTACACGAATGCTCCGCCGCTGCAGTGTGTCAAGCGCCGCCTGCCTCGCCTGTGCGCCGTGGTGCGCAAGTATTTCTTTCGATGAGCTGATGATCGATATGTTCAAAGACGACTTAGATTCAAGCGCAAGTTTGCACTCGGTGTGAATGCGGTACTGCATCGCAAGCGCGAGTTCAACGCTCGCTGGGCCGCCACCTACGATAATAATTGAGTAGTTCTCTTGATTGCTAACGTGTTGAACAGCTTGCGGAAGCACGCTTTCCCAGCGCGCCAAAAACTGATCGATAGGTTTTACCGGGCAGGCAAACTCGTCGGCCCCGGCGATTTTTGACGCATCGGGGCGCGATCCAACGTTGAGTGAGAGAATGTCGAAGTGGATGGGTGGCCTGCCGGCTAGATGAACTATTTTTGCCTCGAGATCGATGTCATCAGCCGCCGCTCGAATGACGCGAGCCTTGGCAAATAGGGCAAGAGGGCGCAGGTCGATATTCATCTCATCATGAGAATGAAAACCGCTGATAGTGGCAGGTAGGGAGCCAGAGTAAGGCGTTTCTATGTCGCGGCTTATCAGCGTTACTGCGAGCCCCGGCACGGGATTCATACCGAGCTGCTTGAGCACGAACAGGTGGCTGTGCCCGCCACCAATAAGCACCAGATGTTTAACCTGAGGAGTAAGGCTGTTTGTTTGCATAGGACGTCAAACGCTCCGCAAGCTGTGATTTACGCAAAGTATTGTGTGAAAGCTAGCGGCTGGCTACCGTGGTTGTTTGGATTTCACGCGAGGGGTTATTCTAGCCTACTCTGCGCTAAAAGGTGTGCACCTCTGCTGTTCTAAGTCGGGGCTTGGCGCCTAGGGATCGAGCGTGTGTGCCTGTGCTAAACTCCTCACCCTAATTTAGTCGTATGCAGAAACAGTGATATCAATAACCAAGCCTCCGAGAAATCAAGGCGTATAAGGAGTACGGGGTGTTAAATAATAATCTTAGATTAGTTCAACGTGCAATATTTTCAATTGCAGCGCTCGCGTTCAGTGCCAGTGCCTCTGCGCAGTGGTCGTTAGACCTTGATAATTCGCAGCTTTCGTTTGTGACGGTCAAAGCTGAGCATATTGCCGAGGTGCACTCGTTCTCGCGTCTCGAAGGCCAGATCGACGCAGCCGGCAACGCGCGTATTAGTATCGACCTCTCAAGCGTTGAGACAGGCATTGCGATTCGCAATGAGCGCATGCAGTCGATGCTGTTCGAGACAGGGCTTTATCCACAAGCGGCCGTTAGCGCTGCAATAAATACTGACGCGCTGAGTGCTATCGCTGTTGGTGAAGAAATGGCCCTTGATGCACAGTTGATGCTTTCGCTGCATGGCGCAGAGACAGTGATCTCAGCGCCTTTGCGAGTGACACGCCAAGCAGATGGCGTGCGTGTCTCGACTCTCTCGCCGTTAATTATCACAGCTGAATCCGTGGGGCTTGTCGCCGGTGTCGAGGGTCTGCGGGAGATAGCAGGACTGCCGAGCATTAGCCGCGCGGTGCCGGTTACCTTCTCGGTAAAGTTCGTCGCCGACTAATCCCTAAAGCCCCTCAGGTCTGACCGCTAGAACGAATAGCGCAGCATCGCGCGAATGATGCGAGGATTAGACGGATGGAAGTGAATGTCTTCCACCGCCTCGAGTTCACCTGGCAGGCGTGACTCGAAGAAATACGCGATGTCGTCGTCTTCTGCATCGAACAGATTGAGTGCATCGATCCCCATCTCCCACGCGCCAAACGCGTAGGAGACTCCGGCGTTGACGAGAGTAGAGTCTTCTTTCATTACGCTTTCGTCTTCGGTAAGTGCTGCATCGCCGAAGTAACGTACACGCAAGCTTGCCGTAATCCCCTGGGTGCCCACATAGGACAAGCCTGCGGCGGCGACGTTTTCATGGGCGTCGGTGATACTGTTTTCGCCGTCGGGCAAGCCCCTGAAATGGCCGCTCGCGCGCGCGGCGCTAAAATCGATGACTAACCTGTCGTTAATCGAATAGAACGCGTTGAGCTCGACACCGCTGCGCCGAGTTGGGTCGCTCGGCTCCGTAGTGCCTGCGTCGCCCACAAAAACCAGTTCCGAGTCTGTGGCCAGCTCAAACGCGGTCAGCGTGACGTTAAAGCCTCTTAGGTTGTCGTAGCGGAATCCTATTTCTCCACCGCGTCCCTCGACCAATATATCTTGCGCTTCGGTGTCTTCGCCGGTTGCCGGGTCTATGCGATTAACCGCGGCACGCACGTCATTCGAGTGAAAGCCGTGGCCGTAATTCGCATAGAACTCTAAGGAGTCCGCGAGGCGATAGGCGAGTCCAAATTTAGGCTGCAGCAGCGCATCGTTATCGGAACCGGAATTCTGTGGCCTTAACGCCTCAACATCGAAACGAATGTAGTCGACTCGAAGTCCAGTGGTGAGCCGAAGTGTTTCACTTACCATAAACTCACTCTCTGCATAGGCAGAGAGGCTTAATTCCTGTGCATCGTCTTCGCGGACACTGTCATAACGCAGCCGGCTTCGGGTGTTGAACAGGTTGAGCTCTTGAACATCGTCATACCTGACCTCGGCGCCAAATAAACTCGCGGCTTGGAGTCCTAGGAAATCGAATGCCCCCCTTCGGAGAAGCGAACCGCCGAAAAGCAGTCTCTCGTCCTCTTGTTCAAATTCATCGCCGTTGATGGGGTCATTGAGAGCATAGGTAGGGTTGTTTATAAGGCTCATGTAATAGGCGCTGGCATAGGCGGTTAGGTCCCATTCGCCGAGTTCGAAACGCCCACTCAGTGAATAGCGATGAGATTGGCCGCCGAGGTCTGGGTCGATGAAGCCGAAGCGATCGATCTGCCTGGGGGCGACTGCGCGCTGCGGTATTTGATTAGTCGATACCCACTCGGAGTCGTAGGCCGTTAAGGTAAGCTGGCTTGGAATGCCACCAATCTCGCCTGTGTATTTGAGGAGGCCATTGTATTTGCGCACGTCTTGATCGAGCACGAACATGCCATTGGTTTGCTGATGCTCTAAAGCGTAAAGAAGGCTGCCCTGCTCGGTGCTGAATGAGTCGGCGACGACGACGCGGATTTCATCGCCTGATCCCGCAGTTACTTCAACGAAGCCTCTTTCGAGGGTGTCGTAGGTTTTCATCTGTCTCTTATACACATCTCCGAGCCCACGAGACTCCTGAGCATCTCGT
>OJHG01001030.1_pt1 | contig 9887 bp, 10 predicted proteins | sample 1594761 | NCBI WGS metagenome assembly OJHG01 (sample SAMN05416786, study PRJEB24817) | seawater metagenome | isolation source: Sea water | place: Canada:Atlantic | collected 2013-07 | reverse complement strand
CACTAATAGCTGGAGCTGCGGTAGCCTGGTTTTTATACCTATTTAAGCAAAATGCCAAGACTCCATGGGTCTTGGCATTTTTGCGTTTTACCTGGTTCAGTTTACTGGTCTATGCGCTTTTATCTCCATCTACTTCAACCCAGTCTACGCTGAAATTAGCAGAGCCCCTGACTATACTACTTGATTCATCGGCCTCACTTATAGAAAGCTATACAAAGGGCCTTAGCGATTTAGAAACTAGCCTAAAAGCAAGGGATATTCCCTACCAAACCAGAAACTATTCCATTGAGCATATACCGGAGAGCAAACAATGGATATATGTGGGAGATGGTCACGTTAAGGCTGTCCATCAGAGCGATTTCCCCGTGGCCGCGATTTTACTCGAGGGTATAACGCCCCGTCAACGTCCATTAATCACAGGAATTTCTATTCCTTCTAGGGTGCTCGCAGGGTCTTTAGTTCGTGTAAATATACTAGCCGATAAGAATTGTGAGCTAAAGACGAGAGTCCAGGGCGAATACTACCAAGGCAGTTCATTTGACCTAAGAGTGCCGGATCGTTTGGGTAGCCTTGAACTGACGAGTTTCGCCATAACAAATGGTCGATCAGATACATTATTTACAACGGTAGAAATCATACCGTTTTTCACTAAAATTCTTGTGGTTACTGACTTTCCTCATCCTCATGAAGCGATGATACGTAGGTATGCTAGATCGCACAGCATAGCTGTAGAAACTATAAAGTTTAACGATATCAGTAGCGCTGACCCTCATGATGGTCCCATTGTCGCTATTGGAGGTGGAAACAACGTATGGTCTTTAATTGAGGATACATTTACAGGAGCACTACTTACTCTGGGCGCTTGGTCACCTCAACAAGCTCCAGTCAATAAAGCGTTCTTTACCTCGTCCTTTTGGCCCGTTAATTTAAAGGAACGGATCAATCTCCGTGTGAGGAGTACAGATACAGAATTCACGGTCTCCACAAAGCGGATAGATGCGAGCGGTGTGCACTGGTATGCTTCAGCACTTGCAAACGAGGATGCATTTTTCTTATTCGAAGGTTTATTAGAGAAATTAATATCCTTAAACGAACCTTCTCGACTGCAACTTACCGTGCCGCAGCGTGCCTTTTCTGGTCAGCGGATTACGGTGGTGACTACAGTTGTAAATGGAGAGGGTAGAGTAGCGCCATCCTCGTTTAATGGAACTGTGTTTATGGAGGGCGATCAGGTGGAACTGTTAACTTTTACAATAGAAAATCAATCTGGTACGGCAAGCTTTGATGTGCAAAACGTGGGTCAATTATCTATTGAAGTAATCGCTCATTCTATGGGCACAGAAATCAGTGCATCCGCGAAGGTGCAAGTGGAAAAACTAAATATAGAAGAAGTCACCCCTAGAAACATTACCATGCTGAAGGATTGGGCACGTAGTGGAACAGTAATAGTGGGTGCAGAAGACTCTAGTGACCTAGTCTCAGGTTTTGAAATTAAGGAGAGTACAGTGAGCTATGTCAAGAAAAATCCCCAGCACGCCTATTTAGCCTACTGGGGATTGGTATTGTTACTCGCGCTTACGGAATGGTTTATCCGAAGAAAACGAGGGTTGGTTTAGAGGTTAGCGGCTAAAAATTCAGAAAGCTCGGCGGGTTCCATGTTTTTACCTACAATCACTCCGTTGGCATCAATTAATAAGTTCTGAGGAATGAATTGAATGCCATAGAACGTAGAGATTTCATTCTGCCATCCACCTAAATCACTCATCTGCGGCCAAGGCAATTTATCCTGTGCAATGCCTTCAATCCATTTTTCAGCGTTATTATCCAAGCTTATGCCGACAATATTAAAACCCTTTTGATTGTTGTCATTATACAATTCAAGTAGCGCAGGATTCGCTGCGCGACAAGGTCCACACCAGGAAGCCCAAAAATCTACCAAAACATATGTTCCATTCACGCTTAACACGCTGATGGTATCACCTTCCGGTGTAGCCTGAGAAAAATCAGTAAATGTCGCGCCTACAGAAGACTTCTCCATTATTGCGATTTTATCTGTCAACTTGATATAATCAGGGCTGTCAAAGTATTGCTCTGATACCTGAGCTGCTACTGCCTTGAAGTCTTCGTAAGTAAAGTCTGTACTGTTTGAACCCATTAAAATAGCGGCGCCAAGTATATTATTCTTTTTAGCGAAGTCGAGATTCATTTTAGCTTGACTCGAAAGAAGATTCATAGCTTCTGAACGGATGGCCGAAATGGTAACAGTATCACCAGCTTGACTAGCTTCTTTGAATTTACTCTCAAGAATCTGCATGGTCTGGTTGAACATTCCACTTTTCGCAGTCAAGATGTTTGCAGAATCATTAAACGCTCCGGCTTCAACAGTGAACCCGTTAATGGTATCAAAAGTTAGCGAAACATCTTCGCCTCCGTGATAATACACTGCAGGCTGACCCAACTCTGCAATTTGAATCATTGCATATTGGTTTACAAAATCTTCGACGCGTATGGTAAGCTCCCCGTTGTTTAGGTTCCCTTCATAGAGGACTTGATCACCTTCTATCGTTAATTTAACAGGGCTATCGCCTGCATCTGGAGCATTTATGGACAATTCAAAACCTTCTTCGCTCGTACAAGCGATAAAAGCGATTGAGGCAAAAACGCCAAGTAGTAATTTCTTCATTGCTATTGTTTAAGTTTACTTCTGCAAAATACAATACACAAATGAAGAAAATCGTTACTGTTCTCACAATTATATACTCGATTACAATTGCACAGGCAAAAGAGGGGATTTGGATCCCTATGTTGCTCAACAATAACATCGCTGAAATGCAAGCAATGGGCTGTGAATTAAGCGCTGAAGATATTTATAGCGTTAACCACAGTTCACTGAAAGATGCGATAGTGAGTTTTGGTGGATTTTGTACAGGAGAGTTCATTTCTTCAAGTGGTTTAGTACTCACCAACCACCATTGTGGATATCGCCAGATACAAAAGCAAAGCTCTCTGGAGCATAACTACCTCAAAGAAGGGTTTTGGGCGAACAACACTTCAGAGGAGTTGATGAACCCAGGCTTATTTGTGAAGCAGCTCGTCTATATGGAAGATGTTACAAACGCTGTATTAGGCGCAGAGGATGAAGAAGCTGCCATCTCTGCCATGGTTGAGGCGAAAACATCAGAGAATCCAGATTTTGACTATGAAGTCGTCCCTTTTTTCTATGGCAACCAATTCTTTTTACTTGCGACCAAAAAATACAACGATGTACGTCTTGTAGGTGCTCCACCATCTTCCATAGGTAAATTTGGTGCTGATACTGATAACTGGGTTTTCCCACGCCACACCGGAGATTTCAGCTTATTTAGAGTCTACGACGACAATGGTTTACCCTTCACGCCTGCTCAGCATTTAAAAGTTAACATAGGGTCAAGGACCCCAGGAGAATTCACTATGGTTTTAGGATATCCTGGAACTACTCAAGAATATTTGCCGGCTGTGGCAATGGATCAACTGGTTAATGAAGTGAACGCCTATAAGGTTGAAGTAAGGTCCGTCCTGCTAGGCATTATGGACCGAGAGATGCGCAAAAACGAACAAGCTAAGATTCAATACGCTTCTAAATACGCCAGCACGGCAAATGGATGGAAGAAATGGATTGGTCAAATTGAAGGCATTGAGTTTTCAAATGGAATTGATAGAAAAAGAAAGCTGGAAGCAGATTTTACTGCAAGAATTGCTGCAGACCCTAGCTTATGGATGGCCTACAGCAGTGTATTGAATGATCTGAATATCGCTTACACCAAGCGAGGTCCATCAGCGCAGATGCGCACTGCATTTATTGAAACTATCTATTATGGAATGCCATGGTTCAACTTTATGAATAGTACCATGCGCATAGAGGAATCTGATGTCTTAAAGGCTGCGGTTCTTTCTTTTCAGGAAGGTTTTAACCGAACCATTTCAGAAGAGGCCACTACGAAAATGCTCGAGCTTGCTTTGGAGGACTTGCCGGAATTAACAACTTATATACAGGGGAGTGCTGGGGAATTTTCTAAAGCCGTTCATGACGAACTAGATGCCTTATTTTTATCAGCATCAAGTGAACAAGAATTCTCCTTAGATGAGCAGTCTGTAAGTTCTGATTTTGTGTCTGCAGTTTTTGGGGTTTACAGATCTGTTATAGCGCCAGCCTATAATGAGCATAATACGCAGATATCATCTTTGCAAGCGACTTATATGAAGGCACTTATTGCCGCCTTCCCAGAACGTCAGTTTTATCCTGATGCTAACAGCACCCTGAGAGTTACCTATGGAAAACTTGAGGGTGTAGAACCGCGAGACGCTGTTTCTTATGGTACGACTACCTATTTAGAAGGTGTCATGGCTAAATACCAACCTGGAGACTATGAGTTTGATGTTCCAGCAAAACTCATCGATCTTTATGAAACTAAGGACTACGGTCCTTATGCAGAAAATGGCAAGGTTCCTGTTTGTAATATAGCTTCTAACCATACTACTGGAGGAAATAGCGGTTCACCTGTTTTAAATGGGCGTGGAGAGTTAATTGGGCTTAATTTTGACCGTATTTGGGAAGGTACCATGAGTGATGTAAACTTTGATGAGAGGATTTGCCGCAATATCATGGTGGACAGTAGGTATGTTCTATTTATAATTGACAAGTTCGCTGGTCAAAAATGGTTGATCGACGAAATGTCTTTGGTCCAGTAGATTAAAACCTTTGTAGTATTGAATTGTTGTAAGTGAAAATCATTATTTAATGAGACTGTTTCTATTTTCTTTTTTTCTACTAGCTGTGTCCTGTACCCCTGGAAACCGGGGCGGATCAGATGTTGATTTTCAAGAGATAAGAAGTGTTTTTGGGTCAGATTTCCCTGTAGAACCTCCCTTAGACTATCAGAGTAACGCACCTTCCTATGTACAACTGGACAATAGAATTGGGTCAGATATTGATGACAAGAAAGCAACATTAGGTCGGGTACTGTTCTATGATAAAAACCTCAGTTTAAACAATACAATTGCCTGTGCTTCCTGTCACCAGCAAAATGCTGCTTTTGGGGATACCTCCAGCAGAAGTATTGGTTTAGATGGGGGATTGACTGGTCGACAAAGTATGAGGTTAACGAACCTTCGATTTTCTAATGAGGGAAAAATGTTTTGGGATGAACGTGCCATTAGCTTAAATGACCAGGTGACACAACCAATCCAAGACCATATAGAAATGGGGTTTAGCGGTCTTCAGGGCCAACCCGGGATGAACAGTCTTCTGGCTAAGTTGGATTCCATTCCTTATTATAACGAACTTTTTTTATGGGCTTTTGACAACGAATCTGCTACGGAGGCTTTCATCGCTGAGGCACTTACAGATTTTGTGTCTTCCATAGAGTCTTTCGATTCAAAATATGATCAAGGCGTAAAATCCTCCGGAACGATCACGGGCCCATTTTCCAACTTCACTGCGGAGGAGAACCATGGCCTAGACTTGTTTTTAACTCCCGCTCAACTCAATAGTTCAGGTATTAGAATAAATGGTGGGATAGGTTGTGCAGGTTGTCATCAGCCGCCAGAGTTTTCTATAGGTGCCGGTGTTCGTAATAACGGTGTAGACCATGTAGCAGGAGACCCATCGGGTTTTGATACTACAAATACGAAGTCCCCATCCTTACGCGATGTCTTAGGCATAAATGGTACTCCAAACACGCCCATGATGCACACTGGTGATTTCTTGGAGTTCACTACCATCATAGAACACTACAACGAAGTCATCCCAGATGTTAATAACATTACAATGGATCCAAGATTGGCTAAAGGGCCTTCTGTCGTTAAGATGGAGTTAACTACCTCAGAAAGAGAGGACTTAGAGTCATTTGTAAAGACCTTGACAGGAAGTGCACTATATGCTGATATACGTTGGTCAAGCCCCTTCTAAAGTCTCAGATTGTTAGTGTTAATTCCGAGTCTACGTAGTAATTTTACCATTTAAGGAAAATACCCATGAGAGATACCACCATTTTCGACCTTATTACTCGAGAACACGAGCGCCAGATAAATGGCATAGAACTGATTGCTTCTGAGAACTTCGCTTCTCCCCAAGTAATGGAAGCACAAGGATCTGTGTTAACCAACAAATATGCTGAGGGATATCCCGGTAAGCGCTATTATGGTGGTTGTGAGATCGTAGACATGGTAGAAGAGTTGGCACGAGATCGCGCTAAAGCACTCTATGGTGCATCTTATGTAAATGTACAGCCTCATAGTGGTTCGCAAGCGAATGCAGCAGTCTACTTGGCTGTGATGAACCCAGGTGATACTATGCTAGGTTTTGATTTAAGCCATGGTGGACACTTAACTCATGGTTCACCTGTTAATTTCTCTGGTAAGACCTACAATGCTGAGTTTTACGGCGTGGATCAAGAAACAGGTTTATTGAACTACGATAAAATTGAAGCCAAAGCAAAAGAGGTGAGGCCTAAAATGATCATTGCTGGAGCTTCAGCTTACAGTCGTGATATTGATTTTGAAAAATTCCGTGAGATTGCAGATGAGGTAGGGGCTATTCTACTTGCAGATATCTCGCATCCTTCAGGAATGATCGCGAAAGGAATATTAAATGATCCTATGCCTCATTGTCACATTGTGACTACAACAACGCATAAAACCCTTCGTGGACCTAGAGGTGGAATGATCATGATGGGAGAGGACTTTCCTAATCCATGGGGCGAGACTACTAAGAAGGGAGAATTAAAAATGATGTCCAACGTTCTGGACATGGCTATTTTCCCGGGAATCCAAGGCGGTCCTTTAGAACATGTAATAGCTGCTAAGGCTGTGGCTTATGGAGAGGCGCTCACTGATGGGTTTTTCCATTACCAGTTACAAGTTAAAAAGAACGCTGAGGCTATGGCTAAAGGGTTTATGGATAGAGGATACAATATCATATCGGGTGGTACAGAAAATCATATGATGTTAATTGACCTCAGAAATAAAGGTGTTACCGGAAAAGCGGCAGAACAAGCGCTAGTTCGTGCTCATATTACTGCTAATAAGAACATGGTACCCTTTGACGATAAGAGTCCGTTCACAACCTCTGGAATACGTTTGGGGACTCCAGCGATCACTACACGTGGAATGAAGGAGGATGAAATGGACCTGATTGTAGATTTGATAGACCGCGTTGTATTGAATATTGATTCTGATGCACACCTTAAGGAAGTAGGGGATCAAGTAGTTAAACTGATGAAAGACCGTCCACTTTTTACTTGGGAGTAGTCTATTTTAATATTTTCAGGGGTAGAAGTCATTTGCGTGATTTTCACATTTCCTTCTAAATAGGCACAATTCTTGATTACGATCTGTAAACATATACCAATGAGGATAGCTACTATAGCTCTTTTTGCTTCTACTATAATGTTCTTCACTTCATGTGAGTCTACTGATGGTACGGAAACTAATACCGAACGATTCTACTCATCCCCTTGGGAAGTGAGTGTGCATAGAACACATTTGGCAGTGGGATCAACACCTGCTGCAGACGAAAACTTTTCTGGTAATGCGATTTTAGAGAAAAGTGGTAGCCTGACCTTCGATATAACTAGCCTGAATGATCACATGTATCAGTGGTGGGGCTACAGTTGGTCCACAGATCATTTTTATATGAACTGGGAACCATGTATTGATTGGCATATGAATGAAGATTCTGATTCTCTTTTCTTGCACTACAACCATTATGACTTTGACCCTAACTCAGGGAATTCTTTCTACTGGGACTATGAGTTGATCATGACTAAATAACAAATAAAAAAACCGGCCTTGGCCGGTTTTTTTATTTCTTTTCTATTGCGCGCTTCAGTGCAGCAATTTCTTTGGCTAAGGTATCTATAACCCTAAAAGTAATAACCGTTGTGGCTATCAAGCCTACTGTTAAGATGTAAATCAGCGTGTCCATATCTATGATTTTTAATGTTGAAAGTTAGAATCGTATTGAAGTGTAAATTGAATTGTTTTTTTATACATCTCAAAGTAAATCACTCGATAAAATCATGCTTTTATTCATAGTCGGGTGTTGCGTACAATGCTTCCAAAAGACCCACTGCCAACTCTGCCCAGAGTAATAAAAATAATACAATCAATATTCCAAGAAAGAGGATCCGTTTCTTTAGGTTCTTTGTTCTGTTAAAAACAAAGTCAACACCTATACCAAGGATAATCAGCAGTGTAGCCATTAAAAAGAAATCGAATAGACTCCAGTTGATTTTGTCAGTCAAGGTCATCCCGACTAAAGGAATCAATAATAAAAAAAGAGGATATAGAATTCTTTTTGACATATTAGAAGATGATACAAAGACTTCAAAGTTTGTAATGATTACTTCGGACTTCGCGATTTACGGAGCAAAACACCTGTTAGCATTGAGGCGATAATTAAAATATAGCTTAATGCTGGTGGTATATTCAGTTCGGTAAACTCATTCAGCGCAATCAACAATAAGGCTGATATAACGATGCATGCAGCAGGTAAAAATCGTCGTGTATTCATATCCTATATTGAGGTTTTGAGTTTAATACTGATCCGTAGAAAGTAATACTAGTGTACAAGCCACTTCATAAGCTATGGAGGCTTCGTTTAACAAGCCGTATAGGACTGGGTTCTCTGTCCCTGGATTAAAGATGACACGGGTTGGATTTAAACCAATAATGTAATCATAATAAGCTTCTTGACGCTTTGGGTTTACGTACAATGTAACCGTATGTAGGTCCTGATAGGCCTTTAAATCTGTATCAATATCTATCCCAGAAACTCTTCCTTCTTTAAGACCAAAAGCTCTTACTTCAATTTTTTTTGAAGATAAACGGCCTAAAACGATATTTGAATACCGGTCTGGATTTAACGATGCCCCTAAAACAAGGGTTTTCTTCTGTATCATGTGAAACTAAATTAAGCAATTTGCATTGCTTTTAGTCACAATAAAGGAATGTCAGGGGTAGATTTCCGATACTGTGAGAAAAGGAACTAATCTGTTTAATTCCATCGGATGCAACGATACACCATAGAAACACTGGATTACAGAGACCGATTATTTTGTTGGTGTTGTCTGATTTCTTCTTTCCCATTACTATAAGCAGTCCTGACAAGTTCTTTAGACTGCGAGGTAGAGTGCAATATGAAGTTATCACTCACCTGTTTAAGAGGATTAGAAGTGAAGAAGTTGGATATTGAGGACTTGCAGGATCAATAAGGTCAGAATCACTACTTTTATAAAGAACACAAAAACCAAATTAAAATGAAGAAGTATTTCTTGTTATTATCATTTGCAGTAGGATTAGTTGCTTGTAATGAGACACAAACTCCAAACGAAGAAAGTCAATCCATAATTGGCTATGACATTTCAGAAGAAGGAGAGCAACGCGAGCTTATCGCTGGTCCCGTTGCTACCATTAACGTATGGGAGGACTATATTGAAGCACACAACAAAAAAGACCTTGAAGCCATTGCGTCACTTAGTGCACCAGACATTAAGGTTTGGGGACCACGTGGAGGTCTTATTGAAGGTTCGGCTGCTCACAAGGCTTTTCTAGCAGAATGGTTTGAAGCTAACAACCCTATTTGGAAAAGCAATTACTTTATCGCTAATGAAGTGATTGTGAAAGATGGAGAAAATCGCCAATGGGTAACCTCTGGTCACGACGTCACATTAACAGTCGATAGTAATGAAGTTACCGTTAGTCAAGTACACGATGCACTAATCGTTGACGGAAAAGTTAAAATGTTCTATGTTTATGAACGCGCTTCAGTTCCAGCTGCGACAGAAGAATAGTTGATTTAGTCGTTTGACTAAAAAAAAAATAGAGAGCCTCTTCTTAGGAAGGGGCTT
>OJHG01001028.1_pt1 | contig 9891 bp, 9 predicted proteins | sample 1594761 | NCBI WGS metagenome assembly OJHG01 (sample SAMN05416786, study PRJEB24817) | seawater metagenome | isolation source: Sea water | place: Canada:Atlantic | collected 2013-07 | reverse complement strand
GAGATGCTCAGGAGTCTCGTGGGCTCGGAGATGTGTATAAGAGACAGGCCTTGCCAACAACACCTTTGTCATCCAATGCTGCCAAAACAAACAACTCACTTGAAATATAAGCATCTTTACGCTTTTGGGCCAACTGATCGGTAACATTCAACAAACGCCCTAAATCATTGGACATTTGAACATCACCCGCCGCGCCTTCCACCGTTGCTATTCTATCTAATGCCTCACCTAATGATGAACGAAGCTTATTGACATTAACACCTGCCAATTGAAGCAAATGGCGCACACTCGCGCCTTGCTGATCAAGCATCGCAATGAGTAAATGGACGGGGTCTATAAATTGATGGTCTTTGCCTAACGCTAAACTTTGCGCATCGGCTAGCGCCATCTGAAATTGGTTGGTAAGTTTATCCATTCGCATGATTTAAGCCTCATTAGTTTTGTCTGATGACTTATTAATGGAGACAAGTAGTCATTTTTTCAAGCACGGATTGAATCTAGGCGCCTTCGAAAAAGTTATTTAGTGAATAAAGCTGTGCAGCCAAGCAATTAAAAAGATACCTGCCAAAATCAAACTAATTTGTTCTATGGCAGCCGCCAAATTAACACGCTTATGTAAGGTAGGTATTAGATCTGCTACGGCAATGTATATAAAACTAGCTGCAGCAAATGCCAAAATATACGGCAAAATGTGTTCAAAGTCTGCAAGCCAAAAATATGCAAGCAAGCCACCCACTAGCGTGGCGACACTTGAAATCATATTATAAATAATCGCTTTTTTTCGCGTAAAGCCGCTTTGCAATAAAATGGCAAAATCACCAATTTCTTGAGGGATTTCATGCGTTGTAACAGCTAATGCGGTCACAACGCCTAAATGTATATCCGTTAAAAATGCAGCAGCAATCAATATGCCATCTACAAAGTTATGCACGGTGTCACCCACCAATATTAATGTGCCGGCAGACTTATGACTGTGTGCATTAACATCAACGTGCCCTTCGCAATCGTCATGATGACAATGACGCCAAAGCACGAGCTTTTCTAAGGTAAAAAAGAATAGCAACCCCGCAAGAATTGTCATCGATAAGGTGTGGAAATTTCCTACACCCACCTCTTCTAATGCATGAGGAATAAGGCCGACAAATGAAACGCTTAATAAAGCACCGGTGGCAAAACTAACGCTAAATGGTAAGGCTTTTGAGATGATTTTTTTTGGTAAAAACAAAACCAGCGACGCACCCAATACACTCAGAATAGCCCCGAATAAGGTAAACAGAATAATCCACGTTAAAACAGTCATGCGACAATCAAAAAATTAAGGTTGAATCCAAATTAACGATGCCATCCGCCCTGTGATGGGCTCTCGTCGATAAGAGTAAAATTTATTGGCCTGATTATACGTACAATATTCACCACCAAATATATTTTTTACACCACAATCCAGCAACGTCATACGCGCCAAGGCATACAAGTCTGCAAGAAAATGTGATTGATCAACTTGTTGAAATGCTTGTTTCATTATTGTTTTCTTTTCTACAAAGGCCTTTTCAACCTCTATGCCTACCTCAAACTTACCTGGCCCAATGGCAGGCCCACACCATGCTAATAATTCTTCAGGTTCGCCTAATTGATTAATCGTGTTTTCAACCACACCCGCTAACAAACCGCGCCAACCCGCGTGTAGTGCTGCGACGACAGACCCCTGTTTATTACACAACAATATAGGCAAACAATCAGCCGTCATAACCGCACAAACCAATCCTTTCTTCTTAGCAAAAGATGCATCCGCTTGAATAGGCGTTACACAGTTTTCATTGGTATTTTCAACGACTTTTATACTATGAATCTGATCTAGCCAAAAGGGCTGAGAAGGGAGCTCAGCGTGTTTAAACAAGTATTCTCTATTTTGTTGAACTGACAGCGCGTTATCACCCACATGGCTCCCTAAATTTAAACTGGCGTAAAAGCGTTCACTCAAGCCACCGTCACGAGTTGTTGTTAACGCCCTAACTTGGGTGGGCGCAGGCCAATCTGGTGTAATAACGTCCATTATTATTTTACTGGCGTCTCTTTTTCTAGCACTCGAACCAGTTCTGTCATATCGTCCGGCATATCGCATTGCCAAGAAATGTCTTCCCCCGTCAGCGGATGAACAACACCCAACCGTGCAGCGTGCAGCGCTTGCCGCCTAAACCCGCTTAATGTATCAGTCAATAATTCACTAGCTTTTGCAATCGCTCGATAGCGCCCCCCATACACCTGATCGCCAACGATGGGGTGTTTGATATGACTCATATGAACACGAATTTGGTGTGTACGCCCTGTTTCCAGCTTCACTTTCAATAATGTATGTTTAGCAAACCGTTTTTCCACACGGTAATGCGTTACCGCCTCTTTACCACCATTACGAACAGCATATTTTTTCCTATCTGTCGGATGCCTTGCTAATGGCTCATCGACCGTGCCGCCAGCCGTCAAATAACCGCGTACAACCGTTAAATACTCTCTTTCAAACGCACGTGCTTGTAATTGTTCCGACAAAATCTTATGTGCTGTTATATTACGAGCCACCATCAATAAACCACTCGTTTCTTTATCTATACGGTGCACTAAACCCGCGCGTGGCAACCCTTCTAAAGACGAATCATGATGTAACAACGCATTTTGCAATGTCCCCGCCCAGTTACCTGCTGCTGGGTGCACCACTAAACCGGCGGGCTTGTTCACTACAATCATCGATTCATCTTCATACACAATAGCTAAATCAATATTTTCAGCTGCTACTTGTAAGTTCTTATCCGCCACTGGGTTAATCGAAACCAATTCGCCGCCTTTAACTTTATCACGAGGGCGTAACAAACCTAAGTCGATTTTAATATGACCATCAACCAACCAGCTTTTTAAACGACTACGCGAATATTCAGGACATAATTCCGCTAACGCTTGATCCAACCTAAGGCCTGCCATCGTATCCGGAATGATTAATTCAATTTGTTCTTCAGTTTTCAAGCTAATATCATTGTAATAATTGGAGTGCTGCGGCATTATAACCGCTTAATTTGTCTCAACTTGTTATTTAAACCATGACTTTAGCTTATCGACCTTTTTTCAAACTTTTTTTACTTACTGCTTTATTTAGTCTTATTAGTGCCTGCAGCACGATGGATCTCGTTACACCCGATGAAGACGTTGATGAAAAAGCCAATTGGACTGCCTCACAGTTTTACGATGAGGCCAAAGCTGAGTTAAAAGATGAAAATTACCTCAATGCTATCGAATTATATGAGAGTTTAGAAACACGCTATCCCTTTGGCCGCTTTGCGCAACAGGCCCAAATAGATTTAGCGTACGCCTATTATAAAAATGACGACCCCGATTCTGCCATCGCCACAGCTAATCGGTTTATACGCGTACACCCTCGCCATGCCAGTGTTGATTATCTTTACTACCTTAAAGGCTTAATTAACTTTAATCGTGGTATTGGCTTTCTTGAACGCTATTTACCTACTGATAGATCACAACGTGATCCGGGTGCTGCCGTAAATTCACTTGATGATTTTGAAACGCTGCTACGCAGATTCCCAGACAGCAAATACGCTGCTGACTCTAAACAACGTATCGTCGCATTAAAATCCACGTTAGCCTTATACAACTTGAATGTTGCAAAATACTACATAAAAAGAGGCGCTCACGTTGCAGCGGTAAATAGAACTAAACACATTATTGAAAAATACCCTAGAAGCACTGCCGTGCCACGTGCTTTGCTTTTAATGGTCTCATCTTACAAAGAAATTGGTATGAACGATTTAGCGGCAGATGCACAAAAAATTTACAACTTAAATTACCCGAATGGCATGCCACCGTTAGATAACCCTGTACTGTCTAGAAAACCCACTACGTCTGAAAAAATATGGGAATTCCTTGAGTTAGACAAATAACGTTATTTCGAAGAAAACACCATCTGGCTATAACCAGACGTAATCGGGTAACGACGTTCTCGACCAAAAGATTTTGACGTAATTTTAATACCTGGCGGTGATTGGCGCCGCTTATACTCATTCTGCTCTACTAACCTCAATACCCTGTCCACCACAAGTGGTTCAAAACCCGATGCAATGATCTCTTCTCTAGATTCATCTTGCTCGATATACCTGGCCAATATGTCATCTAAAATCGTATAAGGTGGCAAACTATCCTCATCTTTTTGGTCTGGTGCGAGCTCAGCTGATGGCGGCCTATCTATCACTCTTTTCGGTATAACTGGCGATATCTCATTTCGGTATGTTGCTAAGGCATATACCATTAATTTAGGCACATCTTTTATTGGCGCAAAACCACCCGCCATATCACCATATAGGGTCGCGTAGCCAACACTCATCTCACTTTTATTACCGGTCGTCAGCAGAATTTTTCTTTTTTTATTAGAAATGGCCATCAACAAAACGCCTCTACAGCGCGCTTGTATGTTTTCTTCTGTCACATCATTAGCTAACCCATCAAAAGCATCCGCTAACATTGAAGAAAAAGCGTTCACAGCGGGTTCAATTGGAATAACGTCATACCCAACATCCATAGCCTTCGCTTGCTTTACTGCATCTTCATTACTCATGTCCGCCGTATAACGCGACGGCATAAGAAGCACTTCTACCTGGTCAGCACCTAACGCATCTACTGCAATAGCCATTGTCAGCGCAGAATCAATACCTCCTGACAACCCAAGAACAGCGCCAGAAAATTTGTTTTTAGTAACATAATCCCTTACACCTAACACCAACGCACTATAAATACTGGCGAAGTCTGATAAACCGGGTTTTTCCTCTTTTGAAACGGGGGAGACGTTGTCTTGCCTGGCGAACTCAACCACATCTAAAATCTCTTCAAACGGCTTTAGGCTTTGTGTTACCACGCCTGTTTCATTCATGACGAAAGACGCGCCATCAAACACTAATTCGTCTTGCCCCCCAATTTGGTTTACATAGACAATGGGTAAGTGTGATTCTTGCGCCCTATTTCGTAACGTCTCTCGCCTTTTGTCTAGCTTATTGAGTTCAAAGGGCGAGGCGTTTAAATTAATGATTACTTCTGCACCTGCATTTTTACTTTGAATACACGCACCCGCCGTCCAAATATCTTCGCACACGGTTATTCCAAACATCACCCCTTGAATTTCAACAACGCATGGACTCGTGCCCGCTTCAAAATACCGTTTCTCATCAAACACGCCATAGTTAGGTAGTTGTTGTTTACGGTAATTTGCCGTTAATTTGCCGTCATGAAGTACGGCGACACTATTAAACAATCCGCCTTCACCCCGTTCCGGATAGCCCAATATCACGTTAAGCATCGGGAATTGATTGGCAATATTATCTAGCTCGTACTCAACTTTAGAAATAAAGTCCGGCCTTAACAACAAATCTTCCGGCGGGTAGCCGGTAATGGCTAACTCAGGAAAAACTATCGCAGCCGCACCTTTTTGTTGAGCTTGACGACAGAACTCAATTATTCGGTTGGCATTTCCAACAATATTTCCAACAACGGGGTTGAATTGAACAATAGCAATTTTCATAACATCCTATTTTACTTAACTATGAGGCAAAAAAAAGGGCTGTAATAAACAGCCCTTTAAACAACAAAGAAAACCTTAGCCTAAAATTTCTTTCATTTTTGCGCCCATTTCTGTGGGAGATTTAACAATATGTACACCGGCTGCTTCTAATGCTTCAAACTTAGCATCGGCTGTTCCTTTTCCGCCAGAGACGATGGCACCAGCATGCCCCATGCGTTTTCCAGGAGGCGCTGTGACACCAGCAATATAACCAACAACAGGTTTAGTAACATGTGCTTTGATATATTCGGCCGCTTCTTCTTCCGCAGTTCCACCAATTTCACCCACCATGATAATACCTTTAGTATTTTCATCTTCTTGAAAACGAGAAATCACATCGATAAAGTTCATGCCATGAATCGGGTCACCACCAATACCAACACACGTTGTTTGGCCAAGCCCTGTTACCGTTGTTTGGTGAACCGCCTCATACGTTAATGTACCTGAACGAGACACCACACCAATACAACCTGCTTGATGAATAAAGCCTGGCATAATGCCAATTTTACATTCTCCAGGTGTAATAATGCCCGGGCAGTTAGGGCCAATCAGTACAACATCTTTATACTTCTCTAGTGAGGCCTTAACTTTAAGCATATCTAATACAGGTATCCCTTCAGTGATGCAGACGATAACTTTAATGCCTGCATCGGCAGCTTCTAATACTGCGTCCGCAGCAAACGGAGGCGGCACATAAATCATTGTGGCTGTAGCACCGGTTGCGTCTACCGCATCTGCTACTGTATTAAAAACAGGCAAATTTAAGTGTTTTTCGCCACCACGACCTGGCGTAACACCACCTACCACGTTAGTACCATATTCAATCGCTTGCTCTGAGTGGAATGTGCCTTGTTTTCCAGTAAAGCCTTGGCAAATTACTTTTGTATCTTTATTAATTAAAATACTCATTATTTTTCCCTACTTAAGATGCTGCTTTAACAGCAGCTTTTGCAGCCAGTGTTAAATCATCAGCAGCAATAATATCCAAACCAGAATCTTTCAAGATTTGGCGACCTTGGTCCGCATTCGTACCTTCTAAACGAACCACGACAGGGACGTTCACACCCACTTCTTTAACTGCCTGAATAATCCCGTCAGCAATTAAATTACAACGAACAATACCGCCAAAAATATTCACTAAGACTACTTTTACTTTATCATCCGATAAAATTAGCTTGAATGCTTCTGCAACACGCTCAGCAGTTGCGCCCCCACCTACGTCTAAAAAGTTAGCTGGAAAGCCGCCTTCTAACTTAACAAGGTCCATCGTTGCCATTGCCAAACCAGCGCCATTCACCATGCAGCCAATGCTGCCGTTTAGCGTAATATAATTAAGGTCGTGCTGTTGAGCTGCGTGTTCTTTTGCATCTTCTTGAGACGGGTCTCGCATCGCTACCATGTCCGGATGGCGATAAGCTGCGTTATCATCTAGGTTTACTTTGGCATCGAGCGCCATAAGATCACCTTCGCCGTTAACCACTAATGGGTTAATTTCAACTTGGCTCGCGTCTTTTGCTTTAAACATATCTAACAAGCCATTCATCACTTTAAATAACTGGCCCACTTGCTCACCTTTCAAGCCCATTTTAAAGGCCATATTACGGCTTTGGTAAGGTTGCAACCCTGCAACAGGATCCACTTCCGCCAGTAGGATTTTTTCTGGTGTTTCTTCTGCCACTTCTTCAATATCCATACCGCCTGCTTCTGACGCCATAAACATAATACGCTTGCTACCACGGTCGACCACAGCACTTAAATAAAGCTCTCTTTCAATAGGCTTCACTTCTTCCACAATCAAGATTTCTATAGGTAAACCCTCAGCATCCGTTTGTGGAGTGACCAATCGAGAGCCCAATAATTTTTTGCTGAATTCTTCAACTTCTGCAAAACCATCACACAGCTTAACGCCGCCAGCTTTACCACGCCCGCCGGCATGCACTTGGGCCTTAACAACCCAACGGTCACCACCCAGCTCTTTTGCCGCGTTCACCGCTTCTTTAATCGATCTTGCAGGCTTACCCATTGGAACAGGCACGCCAAATTCTGCAAAAACTTGCTTTGCTTGGTATTCATGTAAATTCATGTAGTTTCCTTAGTGTTTTTAATACGTTCCTTAACCACCCTAATAGTAAACTAAATATCAAAAAAAACCAGCCATACCACTATAATATTGGTATGGCCATAGAGGAAATCAATCCGAAACAAATTAAAACATGCCCGCTTGGCAAAGGCTTTTTCCTGCCTGCCTCTCAAGCTTGGGGAACATTAAATGTTTTCAATATCTACCAGCTGACATTATCCTCGGCTTTTTTAATGCTTTTTATCAGCAAAAAAGGCCCTTCCTTATTTGGTCAACTAAATCCATCTCTTTTTCTGAATACGGGTATTTTTTATGTTGCAGTGGCCATCGCCGGCCTGTTTTTTCTCAAAAAGAACACGCTTAGCTATGCAGCACAAGTTCAATTAAAGGTTGTTGCTGAAATTCTTCTTCTAACAATTATCATGCATAGCTCTGGTGGCATTACCAGTGGCATAGGTGTGCTACTAGCCGTCACAGTCGCTGCAGGCGGTTTACTAGCCGGTGGGCAATGCACCCTAGCATTTGCCGCCCTTGCAACTTTTTCAGTTCTCGGTGAACAGGCATACGCCTCCTACACACACGCATTTGCTTCAACAGCTTACACATATGCCGGCGTCCTCAGCTCATCTTTCTTTGCCATTGCTTTACTCGCAATGGTACTGGCTAAACGAGTTGAAGTATCAGAAGATATTGCCAAGCAACAAGGCAAAGATATTTACGACCTTGAACAACTTAATAGCTATATCATTAAACACTTACAATCCGGCATTATTGTTGTTGATGCTGATCACAATGTCCGCTTATCAAATGAAGCTGCTGCAGAGTTTCTGGGTAAACCTTTAACTTGGGGCAACCCCCTTTCATCCGAGGCCAGTGAATGCTGGCATTTATATAACCGTTGGTTGAGAAACTCTGAAAAAGACAATGCCGTTCTTAACTCAACATCAAACCATCAACGACTAAAGTTACGCTTCAATGCTTTAAGCAACCTCCGTGAACCTGCATTTATTATCTTTATCGATGATTTATCCGCCATTGACCAACAAATCCAGCAAGGCAAGCTCGCTTCTTTGGGGCATCTTACCGCGAGTATTGCACATGAAATTCGTAACCCTTTAGGCGCCATCAGTCACGCAGGGCAATTGTTATCAGAGTCAGAAGATATTAAAGATGGCGACAAACGTTTGTTAGACATTATTCACAACCATAGCGACCGTGTTAATAGTATTGTTAAAAGTATTTTGCAATTATCACGTCAAGAACAAACGTACAGTGAAGCTATTAATATTGAAGAATGGCTAGTACAGTTTGAAAAAGAGTTTAAAGAACAGTTTGGCTTGGATATACCACCTTTTACAACAATCCTACCTAGCAATGCCTTCTCTATTAATTTTGACAGCAACCACTTAAAGCAGATTCTTAATAACCTTTGTAGCAATGCTCTCAAACATGGTTCCAGTTTTGGCGAACCAATCACCATCACCATTGAACAAAAAACCAATAATCAACAAACCACCATTGCTATTAGCGACAAGGGCCCAGGAATTAACAAAACAATAGCCGAGAAGATCTTTGACCCTTTCTACACAACCTCCTCTACTGGCACCGGGCTTGGGCTATACATTTCGAACCAACTGGCTGAGATTAATAATGCTAAGCTAAGCTATCACCAGCCTCAGCACGGCGGTAGTTGTTTTACCTTAACTATAACTAACAAAAACCTTCATCAATGAGCCAACCTCTTGCACTAATCGTCGACGACGAACCGGATATTCGTGAGTTGCTTGAAATCACACTATCTAGAATGGGGATAGACAGCAAGTCCGCAGAAGACCTCTCAAACGCAAAAAAATTACTAAAGAACAATGACTTTGATATTTGCCTAACAGACCTGCAATTACCGGACGGCAATGGCTTAGAGTTAGTCGAGCATATTCAAAAATATTCCCCTTCTTTACCTACAGCAGTTATTACTGCCTACGGCAGCATGGAAACAGCCATCAATGCGTTAAAACTCGGTGCGTTTGATTTTGTTTCTAAACCGGTTGATCTAAAAATATTAAAAAACCTCGTTAGTTCAGCCATAAAAATCAATGATACCGTATCCCCTGTCGATAGACGCAGTCGCAACCAACTACTTGGTGACTCAGTACCAATCCTGTCTCTTATACACATCTCCGAGCCCACGAGACTCCTGAGCATCTCG
>OJHG01001027.1_pt1 | contig 9891 bp, 4 predicted proteins | sample 1594761 | NCBI WGS metagenome assembly OJHG01 (sample SAMN05416786, study PRJEB24817) | seawater metagenome | isolation source: Sea water | place: Canada:Atlantic | collected 2013-07 | reverse complement strand
GGCAATACAGTTTTTATGTTCCTCAAGATATTACTGGATTTATAAATTTGCTAGGAGGAAAAAATATATTAGAAGAACAGTTAGACAAACTCTTTGTGGCAGAAAATAAAACTTCAGGCCGAGATCAAGTAGATATTACCGGTTTAATTGGGCAATATGCTCATGGTAATGAACCAAGCCATCATATGGCTTATTTGTATAATTTTGTGAATAAACCCCACAAAACTCAAGAAAAAGTTAATCAGATTTTAACCGAATTGTATACGAATTCTCCAGATGGAGTTTCAGGAAATGAAGATTGTGGACAAATGAGTGCTTGGTATGTTTTTAGTTCTTTAGGATTTTATCCGGTTACTCCAGGATCTAATCAATACATTATAGGAAGTCCTTTGTTTGATAAAGCAACCATTCATTTAGAAAATGGAAAAACCTTTACTATTGAAGCAAAAAATAACTCAAAAGAAAACAAATACATTCAATCAGTTCAATTGAATGGAAGTAATTATGAGTACTCTTTTATAAATCATACAGATGTTATGAATGGAGGAAATTTAGTTTTTGAAATGACCAATAAACCAACAAAATGGGGAACATATGATGCTTTTATTCCTTCAACAGAAATTAAAGATCATAAAATAATTCCTGCACCTTTTATTAAAAATGGAGATATTGTTTTTAAGGGTAGTACGTTGGTAGAACTAGCATGTGTTGAAAAAGACGCTGATATATTTTTTAGACTAGGTCATAAAGGAGGTTTTAAAAAATATACAAAACCTTTTGTTATAGATGATTTTATAAATCTATCTGTATATGCTCAGAGAGAAAGTGAAAAAAGTGCTGTTATCTCAACTGATTTTTATAAAAAAAATCCCAACTTAAAAATTAAATTATACACAGATTATGAAAATCAATACAATGCTGGAGGGAATGATGCATTAATAGATGGTATTTTAGGTACAGAAGATTTTAGAACAGGAACCTGGCAAGGGTATTCTGATACAGACCTAGATGCTGTTGTTGATTTAGGTAAAGTGAGGCAAATACATAATGTGAAAATATCATTTTTAAGAGATCAGCGATCTTGGATATTTCTACCTAAAGATTTGAAAATAGTTACTTCTTCTGATGGAGTGAATTTTAAAAATTATAAAGATTGGAAATTTAAATCACCAACTAATACAGACGATATAAAAATTAAAACCATTGATTTTTCTAAATCAACAAAAGCTAGGTATATAAAAGTTATGGCAAAAAATTATGGTGATCTACCAAAATGGCATGTGGGAGCCCCTTTTGACGGTAAAGCCTGGATATTTGTAGATGAAATTCAAATAAAATAATTACTCATGAAGCGAAGAAAGTTTTTACAAAATGCATCACTATCTACATTAGGTATGGTAGCTACAGCCTCAGTGATTGGCTGCAAAAACAGTACTGAAAATACAACTGTTATTGCAAGTGCAAATACAGCGATACAACCAATTGTTATAGCTACTTGGTTGGTTCCCAATGCAACAGCCAAAGCATGGGAAGTACTACAAAATGGTGGTTCTTCTTTAGATGCAGTTGAGAAGGGATGCATGATAGAAGAAGCTGATGTAAAAAATTCTTCTGTAGGAAAAGGTGGATTTCCTGATAGAGATGGAAATGTAACCTTAGATGCCTGTATTATGGATAAAGATGGTAATTATGGCGCTGTTATATGTGTTCAAAATATTACACACGTTATCTCTTTGGCCAGAAAAGTAATGGAAAAAACACCACATGTTATATTAGCTGGAGATGGCGCTGAGAAATTTGGTTATGAACAGGGGTTTAAAAAAGAAAATTTACTCACTGAATCCTCAAAAAAAGCATGGGAGAAATGGAAAGAAACTTCGCAGTATAAACCGATTATCAATATTGAAAATCACGACACTATTGGAATGTTAGCAATAGACAGCAATGGAGATATCTCTGGCGCTTGTACAACAAGTGGACTATCCTATAAAATGGCAGGTAGAGTAGGCGATTCTCCAATTATTGGATCAGGTTTATTTATAGATAATGATATAGGTGGAGCTACGGCTACAGGAATGGGAGAAGAGGTATTAAAAACTGTTGGAAGTTTTTTAATTGTAGAATTAATGCGCCAAGGAAAAACACCACAAAAAGCATGTGAAGAAGCAGTGAGAAGAGTGGTGAAGAAATCTGGAGATCGTTTTAAAGATTTTCAAGTAGGTTTTATAGCCATAAATAAACAAGGTGAAACAGGAGCTTATTGTATTCACGAATGGTTTAATTATAACGTATATAAACAAGGAGAAAATAAAAATTATAAATCAACATATTTTAACAAAGCCTAATCATGTCAACAACAAAATCGTATAGGAGTGCCTTTATATTTTTAACAATTTTATTTTTCTTGTGGGGGTTTATCACCGTTCTGGTAGATAGCCTAGTACCAAGATTAAAAGATGTTTTTGAAATGTCTTATGCAAAAACAGTCCTAGTTCAGTTTGCCTTTTTTACAGCTTTCTTTGTTGTTTCTGTTCCAGCTGGAGCAATTCTAACAAAGATTGGCTACAAGAAAGGAATCGTTTTAGGATTGGCGACTATGGCAATCGGATGTTTACTTTTTTATCCAGCTGCAGAATATAGAAATTTCACTGTTTTTTTAGCTGGCTATTTTATATTGGCAGGTGGGATTACTGTCTTACAAGTAGCTGCGAATCCTTATGTAGCTTTGCTAGGAACTGAAGAGAGTGCTTCTAGTCGATTAAATTTATCACAAGCGTTTAACTCTCTTGGAACCACGATAGCGCCGGTTGTAGGAGCTTTATTTTTACTGAGTGATTCTGTGAAATCATCTGAAGAGATAAACCTACTGAGTGACGTAGATAAAATAGCTTATTATGCAGCAGAGGCAGGAACAGTTCAAACACCATTCTTATTTATCGCAGCTTTTATTGGACTGTTGGCATTGGTTTTTGCCTTTATTGATTTACCTAAAGTAATGAAAGAAAGTCCAAAAGGAGGATACCTTTCGTTATTGAAAAATAAACTAATGCTATTGGGAGCTCTAGGTATTTTTGTTTATGTAGGAGCAGAAGTAGCTATTGGGAGTTTTTTAGTGAATTATTTTGACGATATGAATTTAGCTGTAATTGTAGCTGAGAATGACATGATGATGAATATTGCAAATACCATTGCAAGTACATTTAATAAAACATTTTCGAATTCTGACCCAAAATCTCTGTTAGCAGTTTTTGTTATTTTTTATTGGGGAGGTGCTATGGTTGGACGTTTTATTGGAGCCTATTTAACTAAAATAATGCCAGCAGGTAGAGTGCTTAGTATTTTTGCGCTGCTTGCAGTTCTAATGATAGCAATTTCTATTAATACAGAAGGGTTAATTTCTATGTGGTCTATTTTAGCTGTAGGATTATTTAACTCTATTATGTTTCCTACAATTTTCACACTTACTTTAGATGGCCTAGGCGATTTAAAAGCACAGGCTTCAGGATTGTTATGTATGGCAATTGTAGGTGGTGCTATCATTCCTTTTGCTTTTGGTAGTTTAATAGATGAGTTTGGATTTAAAACAGCCTTTATGCTAACAATATTATGCTATGTGTATATCTTATATTATGGAAAATTAAAGTCTTCAAAGTCTTAAAAAACAATTAAAAGAAATTAGTAAACCTATTTAAAAAGCAAAAACCCGAAACAACGTTTCGGGTTTTTTAGTGTATTGAAAGAAATATTATTTCTTCTTTCCTTGTTGTTCTTGTGCTTGCTTCATAGCGCCATCTAAACGTTGTCTAAATTTACTCTTTTTCTTTTCAGGACGTTTTTTATTTTCTTCTATTTGAGCATGAATTTTATCTTCATCAATTACATAGTTTTTAATCACCAACATAATAGTTATGGTTAGTAAGTTAGAAACAAAGTAGTACAAACTTAAACTACTTGCATAATTGTTAAAGAAGAATAACATCATAATAGGAGAGAAGTAAATCATATACTTCATCATTTTACCCATATCCGGCATTCCTTCTTGTGCAGGTGCCTGCATACTTGCCTGCTGACTCTGATTCATTTTCATGTAAAAGAAGATAGCTATAGATGCTAAGATTGGAAATAAACTTACGTGGTCTCCATAAAAAGGAATACTAAAAGGTAAGTTAAAAACAGTATCATACGATGATAAATCATTTGCCCATAAAAAACTTTCTCCTCTCAATGCAATGTTTGATGGAAAAAATTTAAATAAAGCAAAGAATACAGGCATTTGTAATAAGGCTGGGATACAACCCGACATCATACTTACGCCAGCTTTTCGCTGAATAGCCATGGTCTCTTGCTGACGCTTCATAGCGTTTTCTTTGCCAGGATATTTTTTATTTAATTCGTTAAGTTCTGGACGAATTACTTTCATTTTAGCACTTGACACATAAGATTTATATACCAAAGGAGACATGATAATTCTAACAACTATCGTCATTAAAATGATAATGAGTCCATAATTTCCCATAAATCCTTCAAGCATTCCAAATATTGGAATGAAGATCCAACGGTTAATAGTTCCAAAAATACCCCAACCTAAATCGGCTGTTTCGTTTAAATCGGTTCCTTCATATTTAGATAGCTTTTTATAATCGGAAGGACCATAATACCATTTCATGCCATAGTTTAATTCTCCGCTTTTTAATGCTAGAGGAGTTTTTAAACTATATTGTTTGGTAAATACACTATCTATTGCTTCATCCTCTACCAAATCTACAGATGCTATAGCTGCATTGTTAAATGGGGTGTCAGATAGAAGTATTGAAGAGAAAAAATGTTGCTTATAAGATACCCAATCTACATCATTAACAATATCGTTGTCTTCTAAACCTAGATAATCAACTTCATTGTCGGATTTGTAATAGTAATAAGAATACATCGTATTCTCTGTGCGCAAACTTTTCTCATGACGATATCCTTTCAAAGACCAATCTAAATTAATTGGATTTGATGAATTGATAATGTTGCTTAATCCTTGAGATCTAACCGCAAAGTTAACCATGAAATCATCAGTCATTTCATAGCGATATTCCAAAAACTGATTGTCTGAGACCTTTAATTTCATTGAAAGAACCTGAGAAGAACCATTATTGGTGAATGTTGGCTCAAAAAATAAATCCTTAGTATTTAAAATTCTGTTGTCTGTAGTTCCAAAATTAATATTAAAGCTAGCATTGTTGTCTTTAATCATGTATAAAGGCAACGAATCATAGGTTTGGTATCCTTTAATAAGTGCTTCAATTATTTGCCCTCCTTTATTGTTAATTTTTAAGAGCAAAACATCATTTTCTAAGGTAGTAGTTCCTTCAGTACCATTAATAACACTAGAGGCAAAAGCACCTAATTGATTTTGTAGATTAGCGTTTTTAAGAGAATCACTTTCTATTGTAGGACTAAAGTTTGCAGTTGAGGAAGTGTCTGCTTTAGTACTTTCTGTTACTTGCTCAGTATTAGTTGTTGCGTTAGGATCTACTTCTGGTTTGGTAGAATACATCCACCAAAGTAGAATACCACCTATAAGAATCATTCCTATAAAGGAATTAACATCAAATTTTTTTTCTTCCATATTTTAAAATGTCAAGTTGTCATTTTTGCTTCCTATATATTTTTAAAAGCGATGACAAATGTAGTAAAATGCCTCCTTATTACAGGGGTATCAATATTTTAATTAGTTATTCTATAATAGTGCAAACAGTATTCCACTATTTAGAATGTTGCAAAGCAGCTTTTACAAAATCAACAAATAAAGGGTGCGGGTTTAATACCGTACTTTTATATTCTGGGTGGTATTGTACGCCAACAAACCATGGATGATCAGAAATTTCAATAATTTCTACCAATTTAGTTTTAGGATTTACACCAGTTGTTTGCATTCCTTTATCGCTCAATTGCTGAGAATACTCATTGTTAAATTCATAACGATGTCTATGACGTTCGCTAATCATTGTTTTGTTGTAAGCTTTAAACACATTAGAATCTTCAGAAATTTCACAATCCCAAGCACCTAAACGCATGGTACCCCCTTTTTTAGTGATATCTTTTTGATCTTCCATTAAGTTAATCACTGGGTGAGCACAGTTTTCATCCATTTCAGTTGAGCTAGCATCTTTATAGCCTAGAACATTTCTAGAAAACTCTACAACTGCCATTTGCATTCCTAAACAGATTCCAAAAAATGGAATGTTGTTTTCTCTTGCATATTGAACTGCTTTAATTTTTCCTTCAATACCTCTATCACCAAAACCAGGAGCCACTAAAATACCATTTAAGCCCTTGAGATGTTCGGTAACATTTCCAGGAGTTAGGTCTTCAGAATGAATCCAACGAATAGTAACTTTGGTTTCATTAGTTGCACTAGCATGAATTAGTGCTTCTGTAATTGACTTGTAAGAATCTTGTAGTTCTACATATTTACCAATAAGACCAACTTCTACAGTTGATGTTGGGTTTTTATATTTATACAAGAAGTTGTTCCAAGCAGTTAATTGTGGTTGTTTCTCAGAACTAAGCTGTAATTTATTTAAAACTACAGTATCTAAACCTTCTTCAAACATTAAATTAGGCACGTCGTAAATAGTTGATGCATCTATAGATTGTATCACATCTTCTTTTTTTACATTACAAAATAACGCAAGCTTTCTTTTAATATCTTCAGAAATTTCATGTTCGGTTCTACAAACCAGCACATCTGGGTTTATTCCACTCTGCATTAGTGTTTTAACCGAATGTTGCGTAGGTTTTGTTTTAAGTTCACCAGCTGCTGCTAAATAAGGAATTAGCGTTAAATGAATAACAATTGCATTTTCTTTTCCTAGTTCCCACAATAATTGACGAACAGATTCTACATACGGCAATGATTCTATATCACCAACGGTTCCTCCAATCTCTGTAATAACAATATCATAATCACCTGTATTCCCTAAAATTTGAATACGATGTTTAATTTCATCAGTAATGTGAGGTATTACTTGAACAGTCTTCCCTAAAAACTCTCCTTTTCTTTCTTTGTCTATAACAGACTGATAGATTCTTCCAGTAGTAACATTATTGGCCTGTGAAGTAGGAATGTTTAAAAAACGTTCGTAATGACCTAAGTCTAAATCAGTTTCAGCCCCATCATCTGTTACATAACATTCACCATGTTCATATGGGTTTAAAGTTCCTGGATCTATATTAATGTATGGATCTAGTTTTTGAATAGTTACAGAAAATCCTCGTACTTGCAAAAGTTTTGCTAAAGATGCAGCTATGATTCCTTTTCCAAGCGAAGAAGTTACGCCTCCGGTTACGAAAACGTATTTGGTATTGCTCATGTTTTTCTTAGGTTTGAGCAAAAGTACTAACTCTTGTTTTTCTCACAAACAAAAACATCAAAAAACATCAAAAAACATTTAAAAATAAGCAAGAAAATAGGATTATTTCGAAGATTGAAAATATTTTTAATTTTTTTAGACATAGTATTTGTCAAAAATAAAAACAGTTGTATATTTGCGCACGCTTTTGACGAGGTGAAAATCGTCAATGAATAATCAAATAATAAGAATACTTTTTAAAAATATAGACAATGCCGAAAAGAACGTTTCAGCCATCAAAGAGAAAGAGAAGAAACAAACATGGTTTCATGGAAAGAATGGCTTCCGCTAATGGTAGAAAAGTATTAGCTCGAAGAAGAGCCAAAGGAAGAAAAAAAGTCTCTGTTTCATCTGAATCTAGACCAAAAAAATAATGATTAACAATTGTTAATAATATAGGTGTTGCTTTTTTAAGTAACACCTTTTTTTATACCTTCTATCGAAGTATTTTTACAAACAGAAAAACATTAAAACAGAATCATGCCAAAAAAAGAAGATTTAAAATCTATTTTAATCATCGGTTCAGGTCCAATAGTAATCGGTCAAGCTTGTGAGTTTGATTATTCGGGATCGCAATCTTTACGATCTCTTAGGGAGGATGGAATAGAAACCATTTTGATTAATTCCAATCCGGCAACTATCATGACAGACCCTTCAATGGCAGATCATGTGTATTTATTGCCCTTAACCACCAAATCTATCATACAAATTCTAAAAGAACATCCACAAATTGATGCCGTTTTACCAACAATGGGAGGGCAGACTGCATTGAATTTGTGTATAGAAGCAGATGAAAAAGGTATTTGGGAAGAGCATAACGTACGTTTAATTGGAGTAGATATTAATGCCATTAACATTACAGAAGATAGAGAGAAGTTTAGAGAATTAATGCTCAAGATTGGAGTTGGTATGGCTCCACAAGCAACTGCTACCTCTTTTCTAAAAGGAAAGGAAATAGCACAAGAATTTGGTTTTCCTCTATGCATTAGAGCTTCTTATACACTTGGAGGTGCTGGTGCAGCCATTGTTTATGAAGAGGAAGATTTTGATAAATTATTACGAAGAGGTTTAGAGATTTCTCCTATTCATGAGGTCATGATTGACAAAGCCATGATGGGATGGAAAGAATATGAATTAGAATTATTACGAGATAAGAATGATAATGTTGTTATTATCTGTTCTATTGAGAATATGGATCCTATGGGGATTCATACTGGAGATTCTATCACTGTAGCCCCAGCAATGACACTTTCTGACAAAACTTATCAGAAAATGCGTGATATGTCTATTAAAATGATGCGTAGTATTGGTGATTTTGAAGGAGGTTGTAATGTGCAATTTGCGGTATCACCAGATGCAAAGGAAGAAATTATAGCCATAGAAATTAACCCAAGAGTATCTCGTTCTTCTGCTTTAGCTAGTAAAGCAACAGGATATCCAATTGCTAAAATAGCAACTAAATTGGCTATTGGGTATACATTAGATGAGTTAGATAATCAAATTACAAAATCTACATCGGCTTTATTTGAGCCAACTTTGGATTATGTTATTGTGAAAATACCTCGTTGGAATTTTGATAAATTTGAAGGATCAGACAGAACTTTAGGATTACAGATGAAATCTGTAGGTGAGGTGATGGGTATTGGTCGTTCATTTCAAGAAGCATTGCACAAGGCAACGCAGTCTTTAGAAATAAAAAGAAACGGGCTTGGAGCAGACGGAAAAGGATATACCAGCTACAATCAAATTATAGACAAATTAACACATGCTTCTTGGGATCGTGTGTTTGTGATTTATGATGCTATTGCCATGGGTATTCCGTTGAGTCAGATATATGATATCACTAAAATTGATATGTGGTATCTGAAACAATACGAAGAATTATTTCAATTAGACAAAGAAATTTCTAAGTTTACCATAGATACTTTAAACAAAGAGTTATTACTAGAGGCAAAACAAAAAGGCTATGGAGATCGTCAGATTGCTCATATGTTAGGATGTTTAGAAAGTCAGGTTTTCAAAAAAAGAGAAGAACAAGACATTCAACGTGTTTATAAGTTAGTAGATACCTGTGCTGCAGAATTTACAGCTAAAACACCGTATTATTATTCTACGTTTGAAAACAGGGTTGAAACTGCTTCGGGAGAAACGTATTGCCATAATGAAAGTATTGTGACCGATAAGAAGAAAATAGTAGTCTTAGGATCTGGACCTAATAGAATTGGGCAAGGAATTGAATTTGATTATTGTTGTGTGCATGGTGTTTTAGCAGCTGCAGAATGTGGATATGAAACCATTATGATTAACTGTAATCCAGAAACGGTTTCTACAGATTTTGACACAGCAGACAAATTATACTTTGAGCCAGTTTTTTGGGAGCATATTTATGATATTATCAGACACGAAAAACCAGAAGGGGTTATTGTTCAATTAGGAGGTCAGACGGCTTTAAAGTTAGCAGAGAAATTAACCAAATATGGTGTTAAAATTA
>OJHG01001022.1_pt1 | contig 9954 bp, 10 predicted proteins | sample 1594761 | NCBI WGS metagenome assembly OJHG01 (sample SAMN05416786, study PRJEB24817) | seawater metagenome | isolation source: Sea water | place: Canada:Atlantic | collected 2013-07 | reverse complement strand
TATTCGTCGGCAGCGTCAGATGTGTATAAGAGACAGAGTATGTTCGAGCCGAGGCAATAGTCCTGTCGGATCCTAGCGAACTCAAAGAGCTATATGATGCAGAACAGCTCAATAAAGATGCGGTGGTAGTCGTGCCAAATCAGGGCCCCAAGGCAAATGGCATGCCCGAGCTGCATCAACTAATGCCGATTTTACTAAATATTCAAAGTGCAGGGCACAAGGTGGCACTGATTACCGACGGACGAATGAGCGGCGCCTCTGGTAGTGTGCCAGCTGCCATCCACATGGTCCCCGAAGCTGCAGATGACGGAATAATAGGGTTGATACAAACCGGCGATATGATCACATTGAATGCACTCGATGGTAGCTTGAACATAGAAGTAGATAGCGCGGTCTTCAAGACGCGGGAATATGAACATTCGATAACCTGCAGGGAATCAGTCGGACGTCAATTGTTCCGAAACGACAGGGAGATTGTAAGTAATGCAGAAAAGGGTGCGAGCACCATATTCGACTGAAATAGTGCATAGGCAGGTTAGGGACTGAAACATGAATAAATGGTATCTCTCTTGCGATGTGGGAGGAACAAATGCACGCTTTGCCGTGATTAATCCCGAAACAATGGCACTTGAGCACATTGCTAATTTTAAAAGCACAGATTTTTATACGTTCGAGCACGTGGTACAGCATTTTCTCAAAGAAATCGAACACACCAATCTGTACGAGAGATTCCCAACCAAGTCTTCGCTGGGAATCGCAGGCGACGTAACTGGAGAAAATATTAGCTTTACAAACACCCAGTGGACAATTAATAAGCCTAGCGTTACTAACGTATTACAATCCAGACAAATATTATTTATAAATGATTTTACTGCCTGTGCTGCATCTCTCCATCTACTTTTAGAATCAGATGTAGAAAAAATTGGAGGGGGCGACGCTTTCCCACTAAAGCCAATCTCTGTTTTGGGCCCTGGCACCGGTTTTGGTATAGCTACGGTAGCCTATACTGATAAAAAAAAGTTCGTTGTTCTTCCTGGCGAAGGCGGCCATGCAGATTTCGCTCCCACTGATGAAACGCAATTTCTAATACGTAATTACTTGGCATCCAAGCACGATCGATTATCAATCGAGAGGCTTCTATCTGGAAAGGGCTTACTTAATATTTATGAAGCCCTATCTAATATACGAACGACTCCCACCAAATTCCATTCAGCAATTGATATCGGCATCTCTGCCTTGCGAGGAGACGACCCGATATGCATTGAAACATTCGAAGTATTTTTCGCCATTCTTGGCTCAGTAGCAGGCAACCAAGCTCTAACAGTTGGATCTCAGGGAGGGGTTTATATAGCAGGAGGAATTGCTCCCAAATATCTCGACCTACTGAAAAGTAGCCCCTTTCGAGAGAAATTCATGGCGAAAGGAAGAATGGCTCACTATTTAGGAAGCATACCTACGTTCGTCATTACTCACAAAAACCCGGGATTGATCGGGGCGGCATCTCTATTAACAAACGATTAAATCTAAGAGCATAATCAAACTATGATCTCAACGCATCTAACTGTCTTTGGCGCCACTGGTAATTTGTCTACAAAAAAACTCTTCCCTGCGCTATTTGAATTAGAAAAACAAAGTTTGCTTTCACCAAAAATCAAGATTCTTGGTCTAGCATCGCAGGAACTAACCAACGAGGAGTTCGCTCTGCTCCTAAAAACTGAAATATGTGCCAAGCAGGAAAATACGAAAATTATTGATAAGACGCTTGCGGTGTTTATGCAACGTATAAGTTACTTAAGTATAAATTTTGAAGAGCCAGCTAGCTTCCAAAGGCTCAAGGATCACCACCCTTCTAAGAATTGCTCACTATACTATCTCGCTACACCACCAAAATATTTTGCGATCATAAGTCACTCTCTAAATCGAATGGGGCTTATAACGCCAAATTCTAAGGTCGTTGTCGAGAAACCTATCGGAGAAAATTATGAATCTAGCGTTCTAGTGAATAACGCGCTTGCTGAGGTCTTTAGGGAAAAAAATATTTATCGAATAGACCATTATTTAGGAAAAGAGACTGTCCAAAATCTACTTGCGCTTAGGTTTGCGAATCACTTCATTTACTCACAATGGGATCGGAACTGTATAGATCATGTTCAAATAACAGTCGGTGAAACCGTTGGCTTAGGCGGAAGATGGTCTTACTATGACAAGATCGGTCAGCTTCGCGATATGGTTCAGAATCACTTAATGCAGCTACTTTGTCTAGTTGCAATGGAGCCTCCAGCCTCATTGCACTACAGCGACATACAAAGTGAAAAATTAAAAGTTATACGAGCACTTCGAAAGATAACGAATGTCGAGATAAATAATAACATTGTGATTGGACAATACGACAGAGGATGGATAAATGGCTCAGCGGTGAACGGTTACCTACAAGAGCCTGACTGTAGCCATGATACCAGCGACACTGAAACGTACATTGCGATTAAAGCCTATGTGGATAATTGGCGTTGGTCCGGCGTCCCCTTCTATTTGCGGACAGGGAAAAGGTTATCGGAGAAAGTGACTGAAATATCTATTCAATACAAAGAAATGCCGCACAAGATATTCAAAAGCAAGTCTAATTTGGTAAACACTCTAAAGATCCGACTACAGCCAAACGAAGGGATCGAAATGTCGGTTGCTTCGAAAAGAAAGGGGATAGCAGACAAAATAATTATTGAACCTCAAACACTTAACCTGAATTTTGACGATTTCTCTGATGGCACTCACATACCTGACGCTTATGAGAGGCTGTTATTTGATGCTATACACGGAGATTCAGCTCTTTTTGTTAGTCGAGAAGAAGTCGAAGCTAGCTGGCTTTGGTGCGACCAAATAATTAGATCTCTCAACGAAAACCACATCAAGCCAAAAATCTATCAGTCAGGAACTTGGGGACCGGCTACAGCGGAACTGCTCATAGCAAGAGATGGCAGGAGCTGGTTTGCGTAGTCATCATTTTGAAAAAAAAACAACATTAGTTTCTTCACTGAAAAAAAGAATACTCGAGAATCTAGAAAGCGGAATTCAGGCAAGAGGCAGCTCCGTACTCGTTGTGTCTGGAGGCTCGACTCCACGAGCACTTTTTGCAGCGTTGAGTCAGTCCGTGCTTGACTGGCACCTCGTCACTATCGTGCTGACGGATGAAAGATGGGTTTCAGCAGATGATAAAAACAGTAACGAGTCATTCGTTCGGGCCACTCTACTGGTGGATCGTGCAGCTTCCGCTAAGTTCGTATCGCTGCTTGATTACTACCCTGATTTCACAATGGCTGAAATAGAGGTTAGCAAAACCTTGGGTAACCTGCCAATTTACGATGCGGTTATACTAGGTATGGGTTTGGATGGTCATACGGCCTCTGTTTTCCCTTGCGCAAGTACAAATCAACTAAACGCTTCTCTAACCACTAAGAAATCAGCTCTATTTATCGATCCAACCACTGCTAAATTCCGGCGGCTTACCCAGTCTGTATCACGATTGCGTAACACTCGATTTGGAGCAATACACATCGAGGGCATCGAGAAAAAAATCATATTGGATGCAGCAAAAGAATCACCAGATAATCCTCGCTATCCCGTTTCTTACTTTACTGGGGAAAATTCATCTTTCGAGATTTATTTCAGCGAATAGCCAGAAGCTCATTCCTTCAAGTGGGCTTATGCTCTTGCACCATGGCCGGTCTAATACCACATCAGCGTGCTCTTCGATTTATACTCTAGTTTTGTTTAAAGTATTTCTTAGTATTCTCAGCCTATTTTGCGTATCGCTGCCAGCCTTTATAATAAATCCGGTAGCCAATACATCCAGTAAAGCAAGATGCACAAGGCGCGAAGTCATCGGCATATAGGCCTCAGTGTCCTCGATGGCTTTGGTATCTAAGACAACGTCACAGACTTCTGCGAGGGGGGACCCTCTCTTAGTAAATCCAACTATTTTGGCATTCGATTTCTTCGCAATTTCGCTGTTATTCAAGAGTAATTTTGTTCGGCCTGTGTTTGATATATACACAAAAACAGTGTCTTTATCAGACCCTGCTGCTTGCATATCAGCAACCAATGGATCTAGTGTTGCCGCCACAGGCACTCCGAATCGAAAAAATCTATGCTCCGCATCGGTTGCAACAACGGCTGACGTCCCAAAACCTATAAAGAATATTTGCTTAGCATTCTGGAATATTTCTATTGCTTTTGCGATCTCGATTATTGGCAAACTATCTCTTGCAATGATCATCTGTTCGATAGCGCTACCAAAAATTTTTAGAGGATATGTTTCATCACTATCACCTAGGGTAACGGCACTAGACACATACTGAATGCCGCTTCCCAGATTTTTTGCAATTTGGATTTTTAGATCAGGATAACCATTTAACATAAGTCTTCTGCAGAACCGATTGACCGTAGTTCCGCTGACGCCAGCCTGAGCAGCTGTTTGTGAGATCGAAAGATTGACGATTTCATCCGGATAATCCAATACTAATCTCGCTACTTTCCCCTCTGATTGATTGAGCGTAGGCAGCATTTTAAGAATCTTGAATCTTAATTTCTCCTCTTCGCTATGAGACATGATTTAGAGCTGCTGCGGCTAGTTCGCCGATTTTATCAAAACATTTATCCTCCAAAAGATTAGTGGGTATAAACCAACTTCCCCCAACACAATTGACGTTTATTAATTTCAAATACTCGTTTGCTAAAGCTGTTGTTAATCCGCCGGTTGGGAAAAATTCTATATCAGGCAATGGAGCTGACAAAGCTCTTAGCATTGCAATACCGCCTAACTGTTCCGCGGGGAAAAATTTCTGCAACTTATATCCAGATTCATATAAATCGAGCATTTCGCTCGAAGTCGCTGCTCCGGGTACGAATGGCATTTCGATTCTTTTTGCTTCTGCTATGAGCCTTTGCGTAGAACCAGGGCTTACAGCAAAGCGAACTCCAAGATTCCCGACTTCTGATAACTGCTCTACCGTTCTCACACTGCCGGCTCCCACTATAATCTCTGGAACGTTTTTAACAATTTCTTCTATAGCACTTAGTGCGCATGAAGTTCGCAAGGTAACCTCGATAGCTGCAAAACCTGCCTCGTAAAGAACATTAGCAAGCTTTACGGCGTGATTTATATCTTCAATAACTACAACTGGAACTATACTTAGCCCCTCGAGTGTCTTCGACGCGTCCATCGGTGTCTCCTATTTTTCATTTTCTACTCCTACTTATAATATAATATAGTAGTAAACTATGTTCTCAATTTTCTTTTAATTATTTCCTCAATTATACGCTATGGCTGATGAACTTTTATCGTTATAGGGGCAAAAAATATCTATCTAATCATTATCTAACATTGGTGCAAATAAAGTTTAAGTCTTGTATCATTTTTTGAATTTTTCCCCAGGCGAAGATAGGTAGCATGCCCAATTCAGCTAAACCCATCACAAACCTCCTCCTCAAAAACGCCCACACCCACATGCCCATGGGCGTAGCCGACAGCTATCGCTATTGGGGTGAGGACAACACCGTATTCGTGAAAAGCAGTGAAGGCTGCACGATCACCGATGCCGACGATCAGACGTTTGTGGATTTCCGTCTTGCTTACGGCCCGATTATCCTCGGTTATCGCGATACACGCGTCGACCAAGAGGTGATTAAGGCAATTACCGAACGCGGCACGATGTCGGGTTTTTCGACGGATCTCGATTCTGAAGTAATCGAGCTGGTAAAAAAGATGTGTCCCAACATCGAGAAGATGCGCTTCGCTAATTCAGGCACCGAAGCGGTCATAGGCGCAGTACGGACCGCACGGGGTTTTACCGGCCGCAACAAAATCGTCGTAGTCGAAGGCGGTTTCCACGGCCTCTACGACGAGATGATGTGGAAATCGGACGTGGATAATTGGGACGCCGCGTCGGGCGAGGCACCAGAGGTGGCAGCCTTCGGCCGTGGCATTCCCGAGGCGAGTCGTGAACATCTTGAGACGGTGCCATTAAATAGCTTCGAGGCTATCGATGAGGTGTTTGCGCGAGTGGGCGGCGATATCGCCGCCATTGTTATCGAACCTATTATGGGTAACTGCGGCAGCATCGCTTCGAGCCGAGAATACCTGCAAGAGCTGCGCGATCTCTGCGACGCAACTGGAACGCTGCTGATCATCGACGAGGTGAAGACGGGCTTTCGCGTAGCTAAAGGAGGCGCTCAAGAGCTTTATGGCATTCACGCCGATCTAACGACCTATGCAAAGGCAATGGGCAATGGCTATCCGGTCGCAGCCTTTGGCGGCCGCGCTGATGTTATGGATGTAATTAGCTCATCGGGCGGCGTAACGCACGGCGGAACCTACACCGCTAATATGATCGCCCTGAGCGCAGCGAAAGCGACGCTAACAATTTTGAATGATTCAGATGCTTACTCTTCGATTGACAAGGCGGGCGCCGACATTCAAAGAGTCCTGGCTACTGTATTCACCAAACACGGCATCGAGCATCGGTTTGCGGGTCCCGACTCCATGTTCGGCATACACTTTGGCGACCTCGTGCCCACTAACTACCGCGACTGGAAACAAACCGACAGCGATCTTTACACCGAATTCGCCATGAATCTGATCAAACATGGGGTGATGTTAGAACCTGATTCTCGCGAGCCTTGGTTCATTTGCGAAGCCCATAAAGACATCGATCTAGGCTGGCTCGAAGAAACCGCCGACCGTGCTATGGCTGAGGCAATCGCGGCGCGAGCCGGATAAAGCGCGCTCTAGACCCAAGTAACCCAAGCCCAAGCGCCATAAAGATATGTAAGAAGTCGCCGGGCTTTAGCAGCGAAGCTAAAGAGACGTTAAGTGCAAAAAGGATAACCGCTGCAAGCAGCGACACTGCGCCAACTGTTGCCAATGCGTCTCGAGAAATAATCGATCGCAAAACGAGAGCGGCTACCGAGATAAGCGCGACCGCATTCCCCCAAATACCAAACTCTAGCGCGCTTGCCACTAGGCCAAGTGCGCCTGCAATAACGGCGAAGATACTCGAGAAACGCCATTGATTGGTAAGCACAGAATCCGAGAAAAGAAACGTTACCGCGAGTAATGGATACGCCGCAGTTGCACCCAGGCCTGAGAAAAAGGAGTGCATCGTAGGCAGAGGCAGCACGCCTGTAAAGCGCAGAACACCAAGGCATGCTGCGGCTGCAAATAAACCAGCTGCAATGCGAAACGACGGTGGGTATTTAGCTCCGATGGCGATAAGAAACGTAACCACCAGAAGCAAGCTATCGGTCATAGCAAGACTGTTCATCGCTCGAACTCTTTCTTATTACTTTGCGTCCAAAAATAGCCAAGTAATGCAAACGCGCACACAGCAGTGCCCGCGCATAATATCTGTATGAGCCCCGGCAACTGCTGTTTGGTGCCGAGATAAAGCACAAGCACAATGGCTGAGATGACGGTCATCATAAGCCCCGATAACTTAATCGATAAAGGCGTTTTCTCAACGAAAATCTCATCTGTTATTGGTATCTCAGCGAGTGGCTTCGGTGCTGATTTGCCATCGGGCGACCACGCTGGCGGAGCGAAAAAACACATCAATTTGTCGCGCCAGTTGTCCTGCTGTCCTGCCTTCTTAAACATACTTGCCCAGTAGTGGAGATTGCTCCATACCGGGTTCCAGCTATTCAGTTTTTTCTTCAGACCATAGACGATAGGCTCTTCTTCTCGTTCATCGGCATAAGTGCCGAACATCCTATCCCACGCGCAGAACATGCCGCCGTAATTCTTGTCGATGCAGTAGTCGTTTTTCCCGTGATGAACCCGATGGTTTGAGGGCGTCACTAGCACATATTCTATCCAACCCAGACGTCCAACTAAGCGCGTGTGAACCCATACTTGATAGAGCAAGTCGATTAGGCCAACCACGACGAATACCTGCACAGGAATGCCTAAGACGGCGAGTGGCATGTAAAAAATCCACTTGAAATAGAAACCCGTAGAGGCCTGTCTGAGTGCGGTAGAGAGATTGAATTCGTCGCTGCTGTGATGCGTGATGTGCGACGCCCAGAACATATTAACCTCATGCCCCGTACGATGGACCCAGTAATAAAGGAAGTCGTAGAATAACAAGGCGAATATCCACGTGAGCGGATTCGTCATATCCCACTCGAATGTGCCGTATTTCATTTCGATAACGGCATACATGAACGCGCTGATCACCGCGCCTGTCGCGTTGACGAACTGACTCATGATGCCAATGTTGATCGACGTGATACTGTCTTGAAAATTGTAAACTGAGCGCCCCATCGCCTTGCTGATCCCCAATTCGACGACCACGAGTGTGATCAAAATGGGGATAACTAGGATATTGGGTGATAAAACGAATTCTGGCATAGTGAGCTCTCTCGCTAAAGTTAGGGCATTTTGTTGCCCCACTCCATTAAAAATAGCAACTCTGCAGGAAATACCTATCGATGTTTTTGCAGCTTAGGTTTCTTTGGGCCTAAGCTAATTTAATTGTCGCTGAGTCCCACGGGAGAATTAAGCAGATTTAACTGTTCAGCAGTGATGCCTGTTCCATACATCGCTTCGGCGGTGGCGCAGCGCTTGCGGCGAACCCGACTCGTGGTTGAGGTAGCCTCTTGACAGATGATCATCTGCGACAAATTACGCCCCTCATTATAGGCCGCGAGTTCTTCGGCGCTCATTCGCTCGAAATTGGGCATGCCGTCATCGATCGCGCAGGAAGCAAGAACTGCACTTATGAAAAGTAAGACTGGCGCTTTCATTGGGTTTTCTCAGTTTTTTTATTGGCATCCTTGCTAATAGTACTCCTAAATCCCACGATAAACCTATTGTTTTTTAAGCGTTCGATCGGCTCTGTCTTCCGCCGTGATTGCCCCTCTGCTCTTTCTCAACCGCGCATACATAGGCCGTTTTCAGGCCTTCCTTAGACCTTTGTCATCTACTACTATAGTTTACGTTTTCGCTTCCTAAAGAGACACCTATGACCCTTTCGTCCAATCCGACTCTTACCTGTCATGCCGCCATCGCTTGGGCCGCAGGCGAACCTCTTAAGATTGAAAAAATCGAAGTAGCGCCGCCTAAAGCGGGCGAAGTCCGTATCAAAGTCGTCGCTAGCGGCGTTTGTCACACCGACGCGTTTACGCTCAGCGGCGAAGACCCCGAGGGCGTGTTTCCCGCTATTCTGGGTCACGAGGGCGGCGGCATTGTGGAGTCGATTGGCGAGGGGGTTACCTCGGTCGCGGTCGGTGATCATGTCATTCCGCTTTACACCCCCGAATGCGGCGAATGCAAATTCTGTCTATCGGGAAAAACCAATCTCTGTCAGAAGATTCGCACCACGCAAGGCAAGGGCCTGATGCCGGACGGCACAAGCCGATTTAGCTGTAACGGCAAGCCTATCTTCCATTATATGGGCTGTTCTACCTTCTCGGAGTACACCGTGCTGCCCGAGATATCGCTCGCCAAGGTCAATCCCGAGGCGCCACTCGAAGAGGTTTGCCTGCTCGGCTGCGGCGTCACCACCGGCATCGGCGCCGTGCTCAATACTGCCAAGGTGGAGCCAGGCTCCACGGTGGCCGTGTTCGGGCTCGGCGGCATCGGTTTATCAGTGATTCAGGGCGCGGTGATGGCCAAGGCAGAGCGCATCATTGCTATCGACACCAACCCGGCCAAGGAAACACTGGCCCGGCAGTTCGGCGCCACCGATTTCATCAACCCCAAGGACTACAACAACTCCATTCAGGAAGTGATTGTCGAACTCACCGACGGCGGTGTGGATTATTCCTTTGAGTGCATTGGCAACGTGAACGTGATGCGTTCGGCGTTGGAGTGCTGCCACAAGGGCTGGGGCGAATCGATCATCATCGGCGTGGCCGGCGCCGGTGAAGAAATCGCTACCCGTCCGTTCCAGCTGGTCACCG
>OJHG01001004.1_pt1 | contig 10068 bp, 5 predicted proteins | sample 1594761 | NCBI WGS metagenome assembly OJHG01 (sample SAMN05416786, study PRJEB24817) | seawater metagenome | isolation source: Sea water | place: Canada:Atlantic | collected 2013-07 | reverse complement strand
TGGTATCCTAAGCCTTCAAGGAGATGCATGCCAGGTGTGTAACCCAGAGAGGTAGTAATGTTTAGCGTTTTTTGAGTAGGGAAATCGACCAATTCAATATTCACCAATCCTCCTGAGAAATCAGCACTTAAGTCTGCTGTCAACGTTTTCAGTACGACAATGTTTTGCAAGATATTCGTTGGGAATATGTCCATCTGTAACGAGTTTTTATCCGGATCTAATCCTGGAATATCCATACCCATGAGCTGGGTTTTCGTGTAACGATCACCCAGACCTCGAACAAACACATACTTTCCTCCTTGTATACTTACCCCAGGCACACGCGTGATTGCAGCTGCGGCGTTGCCATCGCCAATCCTCTTAAAGTTTTGTGCAGAGACTCCATCGATTACTGCGGCAGACTTGCGTTTAACATCTAGTAAAGCACTCTCCGTATTACGCATTGCGGATGCTGTTACGGTGACCGTCATGAGCTCATTCGTGGAGGGCTTTAATCTAAGGTTTGTAAAGGCAGTTACTTTACCTGAGATGACTTCCACGTCCGGAATCACTAAAGTGGCTAATCCTAAAAAACTTATCTCGAGACTGTAAGTCCCAGGTTCTAGGCTTATTTCAAAGTTTCCGTCAAAATCAGTGAATGAAACTAATTGAGCACTAAGTATTTGTGCATTTGCGTAGAATAATGCTTCACTGGTTTCTTCCTCATATACGGTACCTCTAATAATACCATTTTGGCCCATAAGTGGTGTACTAAGGAGGAGTACTACAAGCGCAATTACTTTTTTCATTTTGACTTGACTTCTATTATAATGCAAAAAAACCAAAAAGGCCCGAGACTAATGTCTCGGGCCCTTTAATGTATAGTTAACTTTATGTAAAGTATGCGACGTTAAAAAGCGCCGTTTTGTGATGCGTAGGTCCAGTTGAATTTGCTTTCGTCAGCTCCTACAGTAGGAGTAGTGACCGAAGTAGCAAAACTAGAGGGTGACCAGTTCGTAATTTCACCAGACTTATCTAAGAAAACATCACTCACAATAGTACCGGAAGCATAGGTACTCATATCAATTTCGATGGAATTGAAGTTTAATAAACCATTGTTAAAATTATATGCCCCACCAGCTTCGTCTATCTCCCAATCACCACTATCATCGAATGCTTTAATAAATACCATTTCAACGGTTCCCATGGCAGAATCCCGGAAATCGGCTATTTCAGCCATCAGGCCGTATAATGTCCCATTCTTGGCGGTAAATCCAGCACCAGTTGATCCTTCTGGACCATCGACTTCTAAGCCGTGATCGGAATCTGTTCCGGCGACATACACAAAGTTGTCTATGGTACCTGAGTAGGCTTGGTCAATATCATAAGCATCGTCTCCTTGCGCCCAAACGACGAGGTTTGAGGCATTGACAGTTCCTCCGAAGAACTCGAATCCGTCGTCTATATTAGCAACTACTTCAATATTGTTTACTACAGTCTCAGAACCAACACCCGCTAAAGTCAAACCATTAATTTCATTTCCTTCACCTAGCAAGGCTCCACCATGACGTATGGAGATATATTCAAAAATCCCGGAGTTGTCCATCGCATCAGAACCGCCATAAAAACCATAGGTCTCATTAGCAGGAATTCCCTCTATACGAGCTGTTGCTGCATCAGCAGAGATAGGCGCATAGCCAAGAACAATCAAACCACCCCAAAGGCCAGCATCAGTTTCGTCGAGATTACTCCCTTGCGCTTGCCCTATTTCAATATCATCGAATACAGAGGTCATAATGATCGGGGCTAGTTCCGTGCCACGTGCTACAAGATAACCACCTTGAGCAACGATTAATGCGGAAGCATAAGCACCTTGCCCAGAGTTTGATTTGATAATCGTACCAGGCTCTATGGTTAAGGTATCGCCAGCGTCAACTACGACACGTCCTTGTAATTCATAAACACGAGCGGCAGACCAAATTTCGTTACCATCTATGATGCCGGATTTTAGGATGGGGGAAGGAGTGTTAAATGGACCAGCGAAGTCATCGTGGTTGCCGTTTTGGGCAGTAAGTGTCCAAGCAAAGTTAGCGGTATTAGCACCTACTGTTGGCTCAACAACTACTGATCCAGGAAGCCCCGAGTTAAATGCATCAAGCCCTGACTTATCCATAAAAACGGAAACGGCGGACATGTTGCCTTCGTTAAGGTGGGCAGTGTTGATTTCGATATTCGTGAAATTCAATAGCTGGTTGCTATGGTTAGAGGAAGAAGTGGAGTCGTCAATCTCAAAATCAGCGTTCGAAGAGAATCCAAAAAAGAATAGATTTTCTACGTTGCCAACTGCACCATCGCGGAAATCAGCGTATTCACCGTTTAAACCCATTAGTGTGCCATTCTTTAAAGTGAAGCTACCAGTTGAGGATCCTTCAGGACCGTCGATTTCCAGCCCATGGTCAGAATCTCCTCCTGCCACATAAACGAAGTTATCTATAGTACCAGAGTAAGCCTGGTCAATATCGAACCCGTCGTCTCCTTGAGCGGTAACACTTACATTAGATACGTTTACGGTACCTCCAAAGAATTCAACTCCGTCATCTAAAGTTGCGAATACTTCAATATGATCAATAGTGGTTCCTGAACCCACGCCACCAAAAGTGATACCATTGATTTCGTTACCGTCACCGATCAGTGTTCCTCCATGGCGTACGCTCATGTAGGTTATGGTACCAGAATTATCTGTAGGGTTGGATCCTCCGTATTCAGCCCATGGTTCGTTCGCAGGAAGGCCCTCTATAAGTGAGGTAGAAGCATTGGCAGAAATTGGGGCATCTCCTAAGATGATTAAACCACCCCAAAGGCCTTTGTCAGTTTCGTCCAGATTTGAGCCATTTCTCTGACCTACATTGATGTTGTCAAGTACAGAAGTCATGACGATTGGCTGATCTGCAGTACCTTGAGCATCAATCAAACCTCCTTTACTAACGATCAATACAGAAGCATTTGCACCATCTCCTTCTTTACCCTTAATGATGGTACCTGGTTCAATGGTGAGGGTTACGCCAGCATCAATGACGAAACGACCTGTAAGGACATAGATCGAATCTGCATTCCACGTTTCATTTACCGTAAGTAGTCCTGCTTTATTAATAACTATAGAAGGATCCACTGGCTTTGGATCAGTCCCTCCGTTGTCACAAGAACTTAATAAAACAGCTAGTAGTACGTAGCTGAAAATGTTAATTAGTTTCATCGTTTTGTTTAGTTAGTTTATTTTCTACTACAAATGAAGGAGTTGAATGTAAACTGAACTTTATGTCGGTGTGAACTTTGATTTCATCGTGGATTAACCTTGTGTTAAATACATTTTACCTTATTGTAACCAGTGGTCATTTCGTGAGTTACAATAGAATTTATTACTTTCCTTTGTGTTAGAGCATACTACTTATGAAAACTTGGGAAGCAAAAATATTACTTGTAGATGATGAGCCGGACATTTTAGAGATTGTCGCTTATAATTTAAAAAATGAAGGCTACAAGGTTTATACAGCTTCAAGCGGTAAAGAAGGTGTAACTAAAGCCCGAGAGATCAAGCCAGATCTTATACTTTTGGACCTGATGATGCCTGAAATGGATGGCATAGAAGCTTGTGACCAAATCAAGAAAATTCCTGGTTTAGAACATACCATCATAGCTTTCCTTACGGCTCGTGGTGAGGACTATTCACAGGTTGCAGGTTTTGAGGCGGGGGCAGACGATTATATCACCAAGCCTGTCAAGCCTAAAGTACTGACTTCGAGACTAAAAGCGCTCCTAAGGCGGCGCCCTACCCAAGGTCAAGTAGTGCCAGATCGTATGCAATTAGGGACTTTGATCATCGATCCTGAGCGTTATCATATCGAACTCAATGGAAAAGTATTAGATCTCCCTAGAAAAGAATTTGAACTTCTAAGCTTATTAGCTTCTAAACCTGGGAAAGTTTTTACTCGTGAAGAAATCATGGATAGAATTTGGGGAACAGCTGTGATCGTTGGTGGACGTACCATTGATGTACACATCAGAAAATTAAGAGAAAAAATCGGTGACGACTTAATAAAAACAGTCAAAGGTGTAGGGTATAAATTTGAGCTTGCAGCGTAATGAAATACGGTAGGTTAGTGCGAGTAGCAATTTGTTTTACACTTGGTTTTACGCTTTTTGCGTTATTACTTAATTGTATGAGTGCTGTTTATCCCGCCATACCGGATTGGTTGCTATGGATGTTTTTCGGTGCGGTGTTGTTTATTGCATTGATGTTGAGTATTTACCTAAACGTCACTTTACGGGTCCGGAAAATCCAGATGATGATTGAGGAACATGGCATGAGTTCCTCGTTACCCTCTAAATCGCGTAAGACGGTAACACTCCAGACCCTAGAAAACGAAGTATATCAATGGACTTCGCGTCAGAGTCTTATTGTTGAGGAGCTAAAAGGTCGTGAACAATTTCGTAGAGAGTACATAGGAAATGTCAGTCATGAATTAAAAACTCCTATTTTCAATATTCAAGGCTACGTCCTTACTTTGCTGGATGGTGCCATAGAAGATCCTAAAGTTGCCCTCAAATTTCTCAAGCGCGCGGCTAAATCTGTAGAAAGAATGACTTCCTTGATTAAAGATATGGATGTACTTTCTAAGGTGGAAAGTGGCCAATATGATATCATGTTGGCTCCGGTCAACCTGAATAACCTCATTGAAGATACGTTGCAAGTTATAGAGAGTTACGCCGGAAAACGGAGCGCTAAGGTTAGCGTAATGTTTAATATTGATAAAAAGACTTTTGTCTTTTGCGACGCACCTCGTATAGAGCAGGTTTTAGATAATCTTCTTGTTAATGCTATGAAGTATAGTGATGAGGGTAAAACGGTATCTCTGTATTGTGATGAGGTTGACGATAAAATTCAAATTACGATTAAGGACCGTGGATTTGGCATACCAGAAGAAGATCTTGGACGTGTTTTTGAACGGTTTTACAGGGTTGATAAGGCGAGGTCCAGGGAGGCTGGAGGATCTGGTCTAGGGTTGTCCATAGTGAAGCACATCATAGATAAGCATAACGAAACCATTACGGTAAAATCCAAAGAGGGTGAAGGGACAGAATTCAAGTTCACACTCTCTAAGTACAAGGCGAATTAATTCGTTCATAATCCGATCACTGTTCTAAGATAATCAAGGAGTGCAATGCTTATTTTTGAGCATAACCTATTTTCATGCCTTATGGAGTGGACTCCTGAATTAATGCAAAAACTTGAATCCTTGCGCTCGAAAATTGAGCATACGGGTCAAGACTTTGAAACCTATGTCAATGGATGGCAGCAGCAGCAGTTTCAAAATTATTGGGACTATATACAGTTAGATACACTGCTGAGCTTACAGCGTCCTGTAACGCAGGTTGCAGATGAGCCTATTTTTATCATGTATCATCAGATTACGGAATTATACTTTAAGCTTACTCGATTAGAAATAGATGCCTTAGCGGGATCTGTAGAGCCTGATTTCGAGGACTTCACTGAGCGCATTGCGAGAATAAACCGCTACTTCGATGCTTTAAAACACAGCTTTGGTGTCATGGAATTAGGCATGAAAAAAGAAGAGTTTTTAACCTTCAGAGATGCGTTAGCTCCAGCTTCTGGATTCCAAAGTGTACAATATCGCATCATTGAATTAGGTTGTGCTCCAGTCATTAATATTGTGGCAGAGAGCAAGCGTGAGGAATTACGTGAAGCTTCCCTTGAGAATCAGATGAATTCAATTTATTGGAAGGATGGAGCCAAGGTTGAAAGTACAGGTCAACCTGCCTATACAGCTGTTCAGTTCATGGAAAAATATTGGGATGATTTGCTGTTTACAGCAGAGGCGTATGAGCATTGTAATATATGGGCTAAATACCAAGGTTTTAAAGAGCACTGGACTGAAGATCAGTGTGCTGATCTGGAGGATGCATTGCGTAAATTAGACCTCAATGTCAATGTATATTGGCCACTACAGCATTATAAAACAGCCGTTAGATATTTAAGCAAAAAACCGGTAGACATTCAGGCAACCGGTGGAACTAATTGGCAAAAATATTTACCTCCTAGGTTCCAACGCCGTGTGTTCTTTCCGGAGTTATGGACTGCTACGCAAATTGCGGATTGGGGCAAGAGTTGGGTACATGAAACATTAAGTGAATTAGAGAAATAACCTTATGAGTTTAAAGAAGCTGGCATGGATCGCCGTCGCATCTTTTTTTGTCATCATTTTGTTCAGTGTGATTTCTGCTGAGTCGTCAGAACCTCAAGTGGAAATGAGTTTGGATGAGGTAGATCTGACCGTTCAAGAACCTGCCTTTTATTTAACGATACCCTCAGATACCCTACGTTTTGAGAGCCATAAGATCATTTCGGGAGAGAGCTTTGGCGCACTTTTAGGTAAAAGAGGTATAGGCACATCACAAATTTATAAGATCGCTGCTGCCGTAGAAGATGAATTCAATGTCCGACGAATTAGGGCAGAGGTTGAGGTTAAGTTTGCTACGGGAGATAACTCTATTTTCCCAAGCTATTTTATTTATCCTGAGAGTAAATATGAGTATTGGATTGTTTCTCTTCAAGATTCACTGTACGCTAAAAAAGTAGAGAAAGAACGAATTGTTCGCAGAAGAGAGATTTCAGGAACCATTGAAGATGCTCTGTATTTAAGTGTGGGAAGGGCAGGAGGTACTCAAGCCTTAGCGATGTCTTTGGTGGAGATCTACGCATGGAGTATTGACTTCTTCCGCCTTCAAAAGGGGGATCAGTTCTCTGTGGTTTACGAAGAAGAATACGTAGATGACACCACCTACGTGGGACTAAAGCGCGTTATAGCATCCAATATCAATCATGTAGATAATGATTTTTACGCTTTCCCCTATAAAAATGAGTTGGGTTTCCATGATTACTATGATGAGGACGGCCGAAGCTTGCGAAAAACATTTCTGCGTGCACCCTTGGACTTTACGCGCATATCATCTCGATATAGTGGCCGTAGGTTTCATCCTGTTCAAAAGCGGTGGAAAGCTCATTTAGGAACTGATTACGCTGCGCCAACCGGCACTCCAATAATGACCACTGCGGATGGTGTGGTCATCGCGGCAAAGTATACTTCTGCCAATGGAAATTATGTTAAGGTTCGCCATAATGGTACCTATACAACACAGTACTTGCACATGAGTAAAATTAGACCAGGTGTCAAAAACGGGCTTCACGTAAAGCAGGGAGATGTAATTGGTTATGTCGGATCTACAGGATTAGCTACTGGACCACATGTATGTTACAGATTTTGGGTCAATGGTAAACAAGTCGATCCATACCGACAGAAACTACCTGATGCTGAACCGCTTACGCAAGAACGCATGTCGGTATACAAGACCTATATGAAGGAGTTAAAAACGCGTCTTGACGCCATTTAATTCTTGTGTCTAACCGATCACTATATTAATGATTCGTCCTGGTACGATGATTATTTTCCTTACTTGCTTATCACCTAATTGCTCAGAAGTACGTGCATCTGCTAAAACGATGTTTTCAATCTCTTCCGAGGTCAGACTTAAGGGTAGTTCCAATTGGTATCGCACTTTACCGTTGAACGATACAGGATAATTCTTACTATTCTCTATGAGGAATTCTTCCTTATGCACCGGGTAAGAACAGACGGTTACAGAGCCTTTTCCAGAAAGCTTCTCCCATAATTCCTCTGCCAGATGTGGAGCAAAAGGAGCAAGTAGTTGAACCAGAGGCTGAAGTGCTTCACGCTCGTTAGTTTTAAGCTCAGAGAGTTCATTTGTCGCAATCATGAAGGCGGAAATCGAGGTGTTGAAACTGAAATTATTCATGTCTTCATTCACCTTCTTGATACAGCTATGTACGGCCTTTAGAGCTTTTTTATCTGCAGGCCCTTCGCTGATTTTAAAGGATCCATTTGGGTGGAATAATTTCCAGAATTTGCGCTGAAATCCTGAGACTCCCGAAAGACCTTGGGTGTTCCAAGGTTTACTTTGTTCGAGTGGTCCTAAGAACATTTCGTACATCCGTAGCACATCGGCTCCGTATTTATCTACAATATCATCTGGATTGGTGACATTGAATTTGGATTTTGACATCTTTTCAACCTCTCGACTACACAGGTACTTTCCCCCCTCAAGAATAAATGTTGCATCCTCGTATTCTTTGCGCCAATTCTTAAAGGCACTCGTATCTAGCTCATTGCCTTGCAAGAAACTTACATCGACATGGATGGCTTGTGTGTCATGCTGATCTATGAGCCCAGCACTTACATAGGTGTTGGTGCCATTGATGCGATGGACGAAGGCGGAAATACCTTGAATCATTCCCTGGTTAATAAGCTTTTTAAAAGGCTCGTCAAAGGAAATGAAGCCCATATCGAACAAAAATTTCGTCCAGAAACGTGCGTAAAGTAAGTGCCCAGTACCATGTTCAGCACCACCAATGTATAAATCTACTTGGTTCCAATAATCAGTCGCCGATTTAGAAGTGAATGCGCTTTCGTTATGGGCATCCATAAATCGTAAGAAATACCAACTAGAACCAGCCCAACCAGGCATGGTAGTGGTTTCTAACGGATGACCCTTGTATTCCCATTGTTTAGCTCGCGCTAAAGGAGGTTGGCCGTCATGTGTAGGTAAGTATTTGTCTACCTCTGGAAGTGTAAGAGGCAATGCGTCTAATGGTAATGTTTTCGGCACACCATGTTCATAGTAAATAGGAATGGGTTCGCCCCAGTAGCGCTGGCGTCCAAAGACGGCATCTCGCAATTTATATTGTGTAGCGCCCTTTCCGTAGCCAATTTGTTCTAGATGCGCAATGATGCTGATCTTTGCTACGGAAGCCTCTAGGCCATTCAAGAAGTCAGAATTGATCATTTTACCTGATTTCGCATCATAGGCTTCTTGGCTAATATCACCTCCTGAAACCACTTCTTGGATGGGTAAATCAAAGTATTTAGCAAAAGCATAATCTCGGCTATCATGCGCTGGAACGGCCATTACAGCACCCGTACCGTAGCTCGCTAAAACATAGTCGCCTATCCATATAGGCAGCTGTTTTTTGGTAATAGGATGTAGAACATATGCTCCCGTGAAACAGCCGCTTATGGTTTTCGTATCCGCCATGCGATCACGTTCACTGCGTGCTGCAGCGATGGCTTTGTAGGACTTAATAGCTTCTTGCTGTCCAGTTGTTGTAAGAACATCCACCAATTCATGCTCAGGGGCAAGTGTCACAAAGGTCACTCCAAAAAGTGTGTCAGGACGTGTTGTGAATACTTCGATTCGTGCGTTATGATCCTTGATGTCGAAAACAAGTGAGGCTCCTTGTGATTTTCCAATCCAATTGCGTTGGGTCTCTTTTAAAGAATTACTCCAGTCAATACGGTCTAAACCTTCCAATAAACGGTCAGCGAAGGCTGTAATACGCATGGACCATTGCATCATTTTCTTTTGTAAAACGGGATATCCACCACGTTCACTGAGGCCATCTTTAATCTCATCATTAGCGAGTACCGTACCTAATTCAGGACACCAGTTAACATTACTTTCACTGCGGTAGGCCAAACGATAATTCAGTAGCGTTTCTGCTTGCTGAGATTCATCCATGGATATCCATTGTTCTGCAGAAATCGTTAGCTCCTCAGTGCATTCAGCATTCAACCCGTCTGTACCTCTTGCTTCAAGATGGGCTATCAGCTTGGATATAGGTTGGCTCTTATCAATATTATGATCGTACCAAGCGTCAAATAGTTGGATGAATATCCACTGGGTCCATTTGTAATAGCTAGGATCGGTAGTTTTAAATTCGCGCGACCAGTCTAGACCAAACCCAATATTGTCCAATTGCTCACGGTAACGAGCGGTATTAATCTCTGTGGTTTTCTCAGGATGTTGTCCTGTTTGAATAGCGTATTGTTCAGCGGGTAGGCCAAACGCATCATAACCCATGGGGTGAAGAACATTGAAACCTTTCTGTCTGTCTCTTATACACATCTCCGAGCCCACGAGACTCCTGAGCATCTCGTA
>OJHG01000994.1_pt1 | contig 10166 bp, 9 predicted proteins | sample 1594761 | NCBI WGS metagenome assembly OJHG01 (sample SAMN05416786, study PRJEB24817) | seawater metagenome | isolation source: Sea water | place: Canada:Atlantic | collected 2013-07 | reverse complement strand
CTCTCTATTCGTCGGCAGCGTCAGATGTGTATAAGAGACAGCCGTAAAGTTGTCCTTACGGCTCTCATAATAAAGAATCTATTCTATGGACAAGGTTGCTCAGATTAAACTTGAGCAGCCTTCTTGTCTATTTTAGCTTGTTCTGCAGAAGCTTTATCGCTCTTGCGTTGAGACAAACCTAGTTTGACACCATCAGTTACACGCTCCATAATAGCAGCGATTGACTTAGAAGCATCATCGTTACCTGGAATAGCATAATCTACACGACGTGGATCAGAATTAGTATCAACCATACCGAAAGTAGGGATGCCCAATTTGATAGCTTCGTCTACAGCGATATTCTCACGCTTGATATCTACGATAAAAAGAGCCGCTGGTAATCTATTCATGTCAGCAACAGAACCGAAATCTCTTTCAAGTTTTGCACGTTGACGGTCTACCTGTAGACGTTCTCTTTTCGAAAGCGTTTCAAACGTTCCGTTTTCCTTCATCTTGTCGATGGTCTGCATCTTCTTGATGGCCTTACGGATCGTTACGAAGTTAGTCAACATACCTCCTGGCCAACGCTCAGTTACATAAGGCATGTTCGCTTCACCAGCGTATTTAGCTACGATATCCTTCGCTTGCTTTTTCGTTGCTACGAAAAGGATTTTCCGACCTGACGCTGCGATTTTGTTCAAAGCTTCAGAAGCTTCTACAATTTTCGCCTCAGTCTTGTGAAGATCGATAACGTGGATTCCATTGCGCTCCATAAATATATATGGTGCCATGTTCGGATTCCACTTACGGGTAAGGTGTCCAAAGTGAACACCTGCATCCATGAGTTTTTTAATGTTGTCTGTTACTGCCATTTTCTTGAGTTTACTTTCCTAGTAAGCAATAAACCAGTAGCCTTTTATAAAGAGTCTGGTCCATTTGGATACTAAATCTCGATTAACGTTTAGAGAACTGGAATTTCTTACGTGCTTTCTTCTGACCGAATTTCTTACGCTCAACCATACGAGGGTCACGAGTAAGTAGTCCAGCAGGCTTCAATACTGTACGATTCTCGACATCAATCTCAGAGAGAATACGAGATACACCTAAGCGGATCGCCTCAGCTTGACCTGTAATACCACCACCAAAAACGTTTACTTTAACGTCGTAAGTACCGGTAGTTTCAGTCAAGGCGAAAGGCTGCTCTAACTTGTAGTGCAACGGGCCAGTGTTGAAGTAGTCCTTGTAGTCCTTGCCATTAACAGTGATGCTACCAGCACCCTCGTCCATGTAAACACGAGCTACAGAAGTTTTACGTCTTCCAATTGCGTGAAACTTTGCCATTTATTATTGTTATTTGAATTCGTTAATGTTGAAGACCGTAGGCTTCTGGGCTTCATTCTTGTGATCAGGACCTGCATAAACATGCAAGTTGCGGAATAAATCAGCACCCAAACGGTTTTTAGGAAGCATTCCCTTAACCGCTTTTTCTAAGACACGTTCTGGGAACTTGGCCATTAAATTTTCAGGGTTTGTAGTACGCTGACCACTAGGATAACCTGTGTGCCAGATGTACTTCTTCTCTGTCATTTTATTACCACCCAAAACAAATTTGTCCGCATTTACGATAATAACGTTATCGCCACAGTCAACGTGAGGAGTATAATTAGTCTTGCGCTTACCTCTAAGAAGTAATGCTACTTTCGAAGCGAAGCGACCTAAGGTCTGACCTTCTGCATCTACTACTACCCAGTTTTTATTAACTGTTGCCGCGTTGGCTGAAACTGTTTTGTAACTTAATGTATTCACCGCTAATGCGTTTTATATGTTTAAAGTGTTGCTTGCACAATCCCCAAAAAGGGCTGCGAAAATACACCTTTATTTACCTAACAACCAAAAATCTATGCACAAATTCTATACATATTGCTTTGATCATTTTATTTAAGTTGCTGAATTGCTTAGAAAGCCCGAAATTGCGCGGCATGCGAAAATACATAAGTTTATCATTACTCACTGCATTTACCTTACTATCAATAAGTTCATTTGGTCAAAAGTGCGGTCACGACCTACTTGAGCAAGAAGTAAAACGCCTTTTTCCGAACTATGAGTCCGCGGAAAATGAATTTATAGAGTCCATAAATTTCGATTCTGATATAAAAACAGAAGGCGTTGTTTATCAAATTCCTGTTGTCGTTCACATCATTTATGATACACAAGGAGACAATATTTCCGACAAACAAGTCAAAGATGCTATTAAGGTAATCAACGAAGATTTTCGACGTCTAAATGCCGATACTTCAGATACCCGTGCTGTGTTTTCCGGTGTTGCTGCTGATACTGAAATTGAATTTCAGTTGGCAAAACTTGATCCTCAGGGGAATTGTACCACAGGAATCACCCGAGCTCAAAGTGCTTTATCTACCAACGCGAGTAACAATGTGAAAGGGATCGTAAGCTGGCCTAATTCCAAATACCTCAATATCTGGGTAGTCAATAGTATTGATTTAGGAAGCTCGGGAAGCGGAACCGTATTGGGATACGCGTACAAGCCAAATCCAGGACAAAGCACTACTTATGATGGAATTGTGATTCGCCATGACCGCATGGGCAGAATTGGCACCGGAAATAGCAGAGGAAGAACATTGACTCACGAGGCCGGTCACTATTTAGGTTTAGACCATCCTTTCAAAGGAGGATGTTTTTCAGGTGATAATTGTGCAGATACGCCACCGGTTCTAGAGGCAAGTTTCGGGTGTCCATTGACTGCAAATACGTGTTCAAATGACTTCCCTAATCTTGTAGATCAAATTGAAAATTATATGGATTATGCCGATGATAACTGTGTTAACATGTACACGGATGATCAAAAATCCATAATGCGCAATAGTTTAATCACCAGCAGTAGACGTGGCTATTTAGTCACCAGTACCAATCAATCTGTCACAGGAATTGGCGCAGGAGCAGTTTTACCCTGTGCACCTGAAGCTAATTTTAACGCCGCACAATCTGTATTCTGTGCAGGTACTACAGTCCAATTCTTTGACAAAAGCACCGCTGGCAACCCAACGTCATGGTCTTGGGACTTCCCCGGGGGTTCTCCATCCGTTTCAACGATGGAAAACCCAGTCGTAAGCTATAGTAATCCCGGTAACTTTAATGTGAAACTTGAGGTGACTAATGGAATAGGCACCAGCACATTGCTACAGGATGGATACGTCAGTGTACGATCTAACAATAATGGCATGTGGATGAATGGGTTCAATTCTGGTTTCGAATTCAATACTGTGCCAAACGGAACATGGCATGTTGAAAATCCAGATGGAGATGCCATTCGATGGGAGCGAAACAGCTTCAACTTCTATGAAGGTGCGTATTGTGTTAAATTAGACAACTATAATAATGATGCTGATAATTCAGATGCTTTAATCACTGATAAAATCGTAGTTGATAGAGCGCAGTCCATGAATTTTAGCTTCAAGTATGCCGTGGCCAGCAAGCCCGGATTTGCCTCTGATGGAATCGTCGTAAGTGTTAGTCAAGACTGCGGTAATTCTTGGCAAAGTGTAAGAACGCTAATCGGCCCCTTGCTCTATGCTACGACGAACAAAGCAAATCCTTGGAACCCAACTTCCGTAAATAATTGGCGCAGTAGCTCCGTAAGCTTAAATGACTTTATAGGAAATGACCCCATCATGATCAAAGTCGACTTCATCAGTGGTGGTGGAAATAACGCCTTCCTTGATGATTTTGAGTTGTCCGTTACCTTAGACAATGAGGAGCTTTCTGCGCAGGATATTTCTATATTCCCAAATCCATCTCAGGGAACTTTCCAAGTACAAGGCCTTCCTACAGGAACCCCTTTTAACATTACGAGTATGGACGGTAGATCTGTAAAAACAGGAACGCTCAATACATCAGGCAACATAGAGCTTCATGCATCAGCCGGCTATTATCTGTTCCACGCGGGAAATGTTCGAAAATCCATAGTGATACAATAACATTCTACCTAAGGATGGTAAATCCATAAGGTGAGATGCTTGAGTATAGAAAAACATCCCGCGAGCTTCGCTCACGGGATGTTTTTTTTTGACTTTTAGCCTAGTTGCTTAGCGGCACCATGACGTCCACGGGGTGATCTTTTAAATAGTCTAATAACGCATGGTAATCCTTCTCTAAGAACTTATTTACCGAGTCTACCGCTTGCGAGGTGCGCTGCTCAATTTGATCGTAAAGCGCAAGTTCATTGCTGCCCCATGCGCGTTGAGAACCCAGTAACTGCCAGAGAGAAGAGCCCCATTGGTTTGACCACGTTTCCGGTTGCTCAAAATATCCTTTGACCTCCTTTTCTCCAAAAATATCAAGACGCACTTGTTCAAGGGCCTTAGCGGTTACTTTAACCGTGTCGTGTAGCGTACTGTCCGCCTTAAAAACATCATTTTTAAGGAGTTTTTGAAGACGCTCAATGTTGTTGTGAGCTTGAGCCAAGTCCTGGACAGCACTGTCTAGCACCGCCTTAATTGATTCAATATCCTTATTTGCTTGCTTACGACTGGCTAAATCTTCCGTCGTCACCCACGATTCCATTCTAAAGTCTTGTTTAACGGTTAATTCTTGGGTTACTGTAGTACTATTCCAGTTCATGGTGACCGAGTATGATCCTGGCAGCGCTTGAACGCCTCTTACGTCGCTTTGCTGCTCCTTGACCTCGCGAACCTTAAACTGTGGATATCTGGTGCCCTTTTCAGACATCGACCAACGCCAATGATTGAGTCCTTGAGACACTTTTACATATTGGGTGTAGATCGTGTCGCCTGAATCATTCTGATAGTCTACCCGCATTTTCTCTTTGTTGTCCTTATCAACTTCAGGCAAATAGGCGGTCATACGGGCACCAAAGGGTCTGTTTTCTCCGCGGAACGTTGCGCTCGCAGCGAACCTTACTCCCGGACTTTGTTTGCGCTCCCATTGGTATGCCATGGGAGGCTCAAAAAATAAAGGCTCGTCAAAAGACGGAGAAGAAGCTAATGCCCTCAATGGCTCTATATCATCAAATACCCATGCGCCACGGCCAAATGTACCTAACACAAGGTCTTTTTCGCGGGCTTGAAACGCCATATCCCTAACTTGTACAGTAGGCATATTTTTAGCCCATTTCTGAAAATTGGCTCCACCGTCAATAGAGAGGTATAAACCATATTCTGCCCCTACGAAAATAAGATTGGGTTGAACTGGATCTTGAAGAATACTCAATACTGGACCGAATATATCACTATCATCTACCACCCTTGTGACCTTCTTTCCATAGTCCTCAATTTTATAGAGGTAGGCACTCCAGTGGTTTCTTCGGTAATCATTCACAACGACCCAAGCGGATCCTGCATCATAATCCGAAGCTCGAATTTGAGGGATCCACGCGCCCTGAGGAAGTCCTTTCAATTTGCTGCTTAAATCAATCCAATTTTCTCCAGCCGTGTTGGTGACAAAAAGTTTTCCGTCATCAGAACCCGTCCAAACTACCTGGTCGTCTAACGGACTAGGTGCAATGGTCAAAATGCAGGTGTGGTTCTCCGCGCCAGTCACATCATGGGTCAACCCTCCGCTTTCTAATTGCTTTTGTTTTTCAGGGTCATTGGTGGTAAGATCCGGACTTATAATGGTCCAGTTCTTTCCATTATCCATACTCTTATGTACATACTGTGATCCAAAGTATAGCCCTTCCTCTGGATTAGACGGGTCAAGAGCGATTGGTGCGTTCCAATGGAAACGAAGCTTTTTCCCTTCCGGGTGAACGGGCTTGATCAACTCGTTGTAACCGGTTTCCATATTGACCAGGGCTACATTTCCTTCTTGACTTTGGGCATATGCGGCATCTGTGCGTCCAGGAATTGGCACAACATCGAAACCATCACCGAAGAATAACTCGCTCCACTCTTCATTTCGAATGCCGTCTACCGTGAGGCTATATGCGGGTCCCTTCCACGAGCCATTGTCTTGCATTCCTCCGTAAACGTTATAAGGGATCTGGTCATCCACATTAATATGATAAAACTGCGCTAAGGGGAGATTCTCAACAAAATACCACGTTTCTCCATAGTCGTACGAAATATTCATTCCCCCATCATTCCCCTCAATGAGGTGGGCAGGGCTCATCGGATCAATCCACATGGCGTGGTGATCTGGATGCACCTTGCTATATGGCGTTATGGTCTTCCACGTTTTGCCTCCGTCATCACTCCGTGTCACATAAGTCCACAAACTATAGATGCGGTCCTCATTTTTCGGATCCACCCTTAAGTCCGCGTAGTAGAATGGTCTATTTCCGGACTGCTCGTTTTCCGTCACCTTGAACCAATTACTACCTCCATTATTACTCCTATAAAGACCGTTTTTTTCTCCGGTTTCCACCAAAGCGTAAACCACATCGGAATTTGAAGGTGCAATGGCCAGTCCTATTCTCCCTAAATCCCCTTTAGGCAAACCTTCTTCATCTGTGAGCTTTTTCCAATGTTCCCCACCGTCATAAGTAATGTACAGCCCACTAGAGGATCCTCCGCTTTGAAAGAACCAAGGCCATCGACGGTATTCCCACATCGCTGCAATTAATTTTTTAGGATTGTTGGGGTCCATTACCAAATCTCCAGCACCCGTTTTTTCGTTAATAAATAGACTCTTGGTCCAATTCTTTCCGCCATCAGTAGTCTTAAAAACACCACGTGGTCCTTCTCCCCAAGCCACGCCTGTAGCGCCTACATACACCTCATCCGTATTTTCTGGATTGATGATGATTCTATGAATGGTGCGTGTATTTTCTAAGCCCAACAGCTCCCAATGATCTCCACCGTCATAACTCTTATAGAGTCCATAACCACTAGTTTGTGAATTCCTGGGATTGCCTTCTCCTGTACCCAAAAAGATGATGTCAGGATGTTTTGGATCTATCGCAATGGCTCCAACTGAGGCCACAGCTTCATTCTCGAAAATTGGCTCCCAGGTTTGACCATTATTCTTACTACGCCATAATCCACCACTGGCAGCACCGGCAAAAATGGTTGTTGGAATGTTAGGATGAACGGCAATACAAGTAATCCTGCCACTCATTCCAGCGGGACCAATATTCCTTGGCGTCAATTCCTCCATGACATACTCCAGAGGGGTTTCTGGCTTTTCCTGAGACCACAACTGCGCCGTTCCTACTAGTAAAATTGCGGTAAAAACTCCGCGTACAATCCAATGACGTTTTCTCATATTTTAAATATCTGACCTCTGTAAAAGGCAATTGGTTTTTCTTATTACTTCCACCAAGTCATCACCCACAATACACTTAGACCAAGTCATGCCCGTGGCATTGTATTTGACGTTTCAACAAACGAATAAGTTATGCATTTATCGACTTAACTTGACTCTACCTAAAACGCCCATACTATGAAATATGTTTTCCGCTTATCATTAGCTTTTGTATTTATCTGTACGAGTATGTCTATTAAAGCGCAGCACCGAGAAATTGGCGCCATGTCTAACGCAGCCATGGGCTTTATGTATGGACCTATGTATGACATCCGTCCTGTGCTTAAATGGGGTGCAAAATTTGAATCCGTTCATAGACTGAGGGTCGACAGAACCTATCTGAATTTCGCGAATTATCAAGGGGTCGGTTATGTGAATTTGAGTACCGGTATTTACTTAGGGCATGAGTGGCGCAAAAGTATTAACGATAAACTTTTCTTTACTCATGGACCAGAGATAGGCACTTTCTACTCTTTAGGAACAAACTACCTCAGCATATCACCAAGTACGCGTTACCTTTTTGGCGCGCTTTATCGCATCAACGAGCAGTTTGTTATTTCCATTGAAACCCCGCTCAATTTCGCACTGAATTTCTCTAAATCTCAAGGGGTTTGGAACGGAAACTCCATGAGCCTAGGCATGTTCACGGAATCTAATCTTCTGACCCTGGCTTACACCATAAAGCCAAAGAAATAGACTCTACATTTATTAACGTCTAATGCTAAGAAAATCTTGATACTATGAAATCTGTTTTGCGCCTGTTCTTAGTATGTGCCGTTACCTGCTGGAGTATCACTGCTAATGGACAGAGTTTTAATTTTATTCATAATGGAATAGGAATTACTCTGGTATGAATGCCATAGCTGATCAGAATGACTTCGCAGTATGTTATCCGCAAGGTACCGTAGACAGTTCTGGTTATAATTTCTGGAATGTCGGTTATAGTTTTCATTCTGGGTTTACTGTTGATGATATTGATTTTTTAGAATCATTAGCATCTTACTTACAAATAACATATCAACTTAGCTCGGCAAATACATTCTTTACAGGGATGTCTAATGGCGGTGAGATGTGCTATTTATTAGCCTTTGACGGATCAAATGTTTTTAAAGCATTTGCGCCGGTAGCCGGAACCGTTTTCCCAAATGGAGTAATTGATAATCTCCTTTTATCCAATATATCTATTCCTTTCTTTATCACTCATGGTGATAATACAACTCTTTACTCTGGTAATCAAAATGATCCATTCTGGTGGATATATTAGGGAGGCAATCAACAGATAAAAAGAATACTCTATTATTGTACGTCTATGATGATGGATCAGTCGAAAAAAGAATCATTCTTGAATAAATGACATAGGTTTTACTCGGAAGGCTGTAGGGCGATTAGCATTTCCAGTTACTCCATTACAATCTTCATTATTGTAACATTAATATCTTTAATTTCCCTTATTCTAATCACTTTATATGCCGCACCTTTCTCCATCTTTAGCGCTATCTGCTTGTTCTGTTTGTGGGAGTACGAATATTTCGAGCTTCGAGAATACTACTTCTATGATGCATGATGGGCGCGGAACATACAATTTTGATCAATGCGCAGACTGTGAACTGGTATTTCTAAACCCCAGAGTTCCACTGTCTGAATTAGGGGATTATTATACCCAGTATTATCTTCCATACAGAGGTTCGGAAGCATGGGGGAAGTATGCTCATTTAGTAGAAAAGGACCAGCAAGATACAGATGAAAAGAGGGCAGAGGTATTGGCCAAACACTGCTCAGTTGATGATCAGTCTGTCCTGTTAGATTTAGGATGTGGTAAACCCACATTTCTCCAGGTATGCCAAGAAAAGTTTAAATGCAAATCCCATGGCATAGATTTCTCTGATGAAGGCTGGAGTGGATCAACTGCAAGTTATGAGAAGCTAAACCTGTCAGTAGGAGATGTACATTCGATTTCAGAGGATTTAAAGCCAGATATTATTTCTATGTGGCACTACCTAGAGCATGATTACAACCCAAAAGAAACCTTGAAAAAGGTAGCTAGTCTAGCCAAAAAATCTAGCAAGTTGGTCATAGAAATCCCAAATTTTAGTTCAGAGAGCAGAAAGAAATATGGAAAGGATTGGGCAGGTTACCACACTCCCAGGCATACCTATTTATTCTCACCCAACAACATAGGAATATTACTGAAGGACACTGGCTGGAAGATTACACATCTAGACGAAAAAGGAACGCTAGATCCTTACAACTTATACTGGATGAGTGAAATGGAGCGTAAAAACATTAATTGGGAGAAAAATATGCAGTCAGAATTTTGGGGATACGTAAGAGGAATGGTTGGATTTAATATGAAACGATATTTTGGTAAGAATATCAGTCATGGGATTATGACTATCGTTGCGGAGAAAGGTTGATAGGTCGCACGAGCTTCGTAAATTTTAATCTCAAATCAGTTCAATCCCTTCCCAATCTCCAACCAATTTATAAGGCTGAAAACGAGCAAATAATTCTTCTGAGTACCAATCCAACTCACGAGTCATCTTGATAGCTTGTTTGTGTTCTTTGCTGTTGTAGGCAAATCTCCTGACATCTTCCATGGAGTTCCATAGGCTAAAAGTTGCCATTTGCTTGATAGGGATTTCGCCTATTCCTTTGGTATACATTAGCCCTTCAGCATTTTTGATTGGTCGTTGTGAGGTGGGCACATACTTCCAGAATTTCAATAAGTTCTTGTTCTTTATGGTGGCTCTGGTAATTACGGCCATTTTATCATTGGACTCATCTAGTTCAGAAGATACTTCGAACGGTTCCGTTCCGCTCCATTTTCCATGCGACTTTCTGCTGCGCATAAAAAGTGTGGCTTGCTGAGAAGTGTGGTCTTTGTAATGCTGAATCAGAGGAGAATT
>OJHG01000991.1_pt1 | contig 10190 bp, 12 predicted proteins | sample 1594761 | NCBI WGS metagenome assembly OJHG01 (sample SAMN05416786, study PRJEB24817) | seawater metagenome | isolation source: Sea water | place: Canada:Atlantic | collected 2013-07 | reverse complement strand
GTGGGCTCGGAGATGTGTATAAGAGACAGATTACACGTTCTCATTCAAAATTATATTTTTGCTGCTAATGCTAAAGCACGCAGACAAGACTGGAGAAGTCTCTCTTCCAATGCTTAGAGATGACTATCAGGAGTTTTATAAGAACTTATTAGCGAAATATGGAAAAGCAGAAAAGAGTAATAGCCCACTCAACAACCCAGAATTTTTAAATGACAAAAAGCAGCTAACGAAAAGTATTTTACAAAATCCATTCGAGAAATTTGAGCGCAAAAGCTTTATGTACCACGCCAAAGATTTAGACAAACTAGCATTTGACGCTGTTCTATGGGAAAAGCTTGAAAGCGGCGATTTTGAGTTGACTAGAGAGCAGATGATTGAAGATGGGAAAAGTTACTTCGATAAGCATATTGAGGCTGGCGCGTTCAGAGAAGAAATGTTTGACGACATCTAGTTAATGGCTCGCTTATCTTGCGTGCAGAAGATTCGAACCAATGACCTTTGCCTCCGGAGGGGTGCGCTCTATCCAGCTGAGCTACGGGCGGTTTAACTTTTTACTTCAATTTTTATGGTACACGACGTTATGTCGTGTTCTTCGCACAATGTCCGTTGCCCATTTTTTTCGACTCCCGGATGTCCGTTACCTCCGGAGGGCTGAGCTTTATACAACTGAACTAGGGCAGAATACTTTTTTCACTTCGCTCCGAGAAAGCACACAAGAACTTTTCAGTGCTCTCTCACGCCTGCCGTTGCTTTATATAACACATCAACCTTTTCGTGGCCGTATTACTTTTTACATCTAGGCTTACGCTTTGTTTACTATACGCATCGGGCTGCTCTTTATACAAAAACAGGCAAACTGCCAAGAAGTTAAAATCGATATCGTTGTTTATAAGGGAATTAAGCAAAGTGAGCTGTTCCAGTAATATTTGCTCACTTGGAGACAATCCATTACTTCGCCTGCTTTTCATTATTTCAAAGTCTTCAGCAATCATGGCTTCAGTGTAACCAGCAGAGGTAAGCGCATAACCCAGAATCTGCTTTGCCGCTGAGGCAATGCTATTTATATTGTTTTCATTGCCTGTTGATTTTTGAGCCACATTATTTTCGCTGCATGCCATCATAAAAAGCACCGCAGGGTCTACCGCATTGAGCCGTATAGCGATATCTTCGATAGACCGATAAAACCGTGGATGGGAAATATTGTCGATAAAGGCGTTAATAATCGCTCGGTAAACCACGTTAGCTCTCCAATTATCCTGCTTTTCTGTGTATCCGATTAATGCTTGATAGTACGCATTTTCGCTGCTTGCGTGTAATTAAAAACTAGCAATATGCAATGGGCAGTCTAGGCTCAACAAGCCATTCGGATAGTGGAATGCTATACCCTGCAGAAATAACGCTGTTGGCATGTTTATCGGAAATACCCCTTTTCTCCCCCAAGTTCGTAACAACTTGTAAACTATTACCTAAAGCTTAACACCCATAATTTCATAACCCACAAATTTTGCACACTCAAACAAACGAGGCTGTTATCAAAAAAGGTCTTACATTTTTCTTACTACTGACCACGCTCGTACTCGCTGGCGCTATTTGGTTTTTTCAAACCCAGCATAGTAACACTAAGCCAGGCTATATCGAGCCATGGCGCAGTAGCGTTTGGAACAACGCCTTGTGCAGCTTTTTTACGGTAAATAGCGATAAGCGAGATGTGGCACTACTGCATGAAGCATTAACTAACGCTCTGGGTGACAAAGAGCCTGTTTTTGATGAAGAGGCTGTTGCTAAAGAGATTGTTGCTAAAGAGACTGCTGCGAAAGAGACTGCTGCTAAAGAAAGCACCGCTGAACCCACAAATATTACAGAGCAAGCTTGCTCTGCAGTTACTAGTTCATCTGCTAACTTACCCGCTGGCCTACCGTCTAATTTATCTTCTAGCCTATCGGGCCGGGAAACTCGCTTGCTCGAAATGCTACAGGCGGTAACGGTATTACCTAGCCCGCCATCAAACACAATGAGTGCTGACGTATTAACGCTTACCTCTTTTATTGAACAGTATGGCCCACTTGCTCGCGCCGATATGCGCATTTATGAGGTAGATGTAGCTAACCAGCTTTTTGCCTACGAACTGCGCTTTGAGGATGCTCGCGCATATGTAATGTACAACTTCTCTTTTGATACCCATCCATTGCCGTTACCCCTTGGCTTTATGGCTTCAACCAAAGTTACGCTGTACAGAACAGACAACCCAGAGTTTAAGCGCTTTGTGACCAGCGGCCCGTTAAGTATTACGTATCACTCTGCCGTTGTGGTTATTGTTGACTGAATTAAATTATAGGTTGCCGGCACATAGGATTTGTATAGTCTGATATACTCGTAAGTACGAAGTAAAATTATTCGAATGCAGTTAATTCGTGAGAGCTTCGGTGGAGCGTGTATGGTATTTAAGGCAACAATTTTTTTCTTTTTAGCGATTGTGAGTTTCGGGCTTGCTAGTGAAACACACATTAATGCTGAGCCTGCGCATCAAACTGATGCAAATAAAGTAAAATGGCCCGATACTCAACCCGTTTTGCGCTTTGCAATAAATCATTTCCCTCCCTACTCCATATTGTCAGAGGGCAAGCCCCCAGCTGGAATAAATGTTGAAGCTATGAAAATAGTTGCCGAGCAGCTGAACATGCGTTTGAAGTTTATGGAATGTCCTTTTGCGCGCTGTATTGTGTTACTTGAAAAGGGTCTGGTAGATGTTTTTGTTGGGGTAACGCACAGCGCCGAAAGAGAAGAATTTTTGCACTTTATCGAACCTCCTGTTGCACCAGGCAGTGTGCAAACCTTTTACGCGAGAGCGGGTTCATCCATCTCCATTAATGAGTTTGCCGATCTTGACGGGTTAATTGTCGGCCTTTTACGTCATAGCCTATACTTCCCTGAATTTGATAAGGCCACAAATTTTGCGAAAGTAGAAGCCAACACACACTTGCAGCTTATCGATTTATTGCTCAATAAACGCATAGACGCCTTCGTTGGCTCTGAACAAAGGTTTAATTACCTGCTGCAAGAACAAGGCTTATCTAACAAAATTTCGCAGCAAACCTTTCACATAACCGAAGACAGAAAGGTGTACCTTGCACTGTCGAAGCACTCTGTACATTCGGATTTAACAGAATCATTCAGCAAAGCTCTCAGCTACGCAAAAAACAAAGGCGTTTTTGAAACACCTTTTGATAGGAGTAGTAGCGAGTAAGTTGAAATGGCTATTTTTTGCATCATAATATAAAATAGCCAGTTAAAAGGAGGGCTATATGAAAAGCGCGGTTTCAAAGAATGCTAATCAAAAAAGTCGATTTATACCAAATATGGCAAATTTTGAAGTAAGCCTGAGCTACGAAGGTCTTTCGCTGAAAAAAGTTAGTGAACGGAAGACCATCAACGATTTAAAACGGAAGTATGCAAGGTAAGTACGCGGTATCTCAGGATAGATGCAAATATTGCAGGCGTAAATTTAGATTTATCTCCGCTTGAGGCAATATTTTCTCTGGCAATCTCACCGAAAGCCGACTGCAACAATAGACCTCTTTAATCTCTGCGCTACTCTTTCACCCTTAAGACATAAAATTTATCTAACGCCTCTTGTACCGTTAGGTTTTCATCGGCTAGCAAATATTTTTTTACCTCGCGAATAACTAGATTTCTGTTCTGATTGTATTGCTTTGCAAAGGCTTCGCAGGGCTTCTCGATTGCGTCTAATAACCTGCGCGCTTCCACCGAGCGATGAAACGCCTCTATCGCTTTATCGAAGCTCTCACCGTTTTCAAAGTACAGCTCGCTTAAACGGCCCTTTTTAATTTGATAGGTACTGCTGGCGTACTCTAGTGCTAATTTGAAGTTTTCAAATGTTTGGTCAAATACTTGATAAGACTTGTCTAGAGCTTTGCCCACTCGGGTAATGCTGCCGCCAATTTCGTGGTCGAAACCGTTGAATTTAAGTCGCGACACAGTTTCTTTGCCTAAATTTATGCCCGCGCTTAAGCTAATTTGAAACGCTTTGTCCATTTCCTCCAGCTCTTCTGGGCTCCACATGTTATATACCGTTATAGCCTTTTTGTATTTCTCTGCAAGCAGCGCTTTTAAAACATCGAAACGGGTTTGCAACGTGCCGTTGTTTTTCTTTTTCAGTATATCGAAGCACTCATTGCAGGAGAGAACGGCAATAAATTCTGCTTCGCTATTTGCATCGCGCCAGTGGTGAATAAAGGATATAGGAGGAATGTAGTCGGTGTGATTAGCTTCGCAGCCACAGTAAAAGCAGCGATTAAAGTCTGAAGAGTTTACGGCCACCAGCGGCTCGTAATATTTTTCGTAGTTCATGCTTTTACCGCCTGTTTTTAGTCACCCATTTCTGCTTTACAGGTTCACCAATAAAAAGTAACCGTTCTTTCAATTACGCTGACAAACGGTAAGTCGATCGTTGTCATTTCTTTGGTCTATTGAATATGATGAGTAGGCACAACTAAGTTCCATATTGAATTTGAAATAGATGCTGCATAGTCACATTTTATACTAATCAATGTATATTTTAACTTTATATAATAATCTGCATAAACTTGCTTTATACACATTTCTGCATAAACTAATTTTATTCACTATTGTGCATAAAAGCTGATATGAAAATTAACACACCAAAAGATTTAGGCGCGGTTTTTAGAGACAGTCGTAAGCTCAAAGGCTGGACTCAAGCAGATTTAGCAGAACGCATTGGCGTATATCAAAGGGATATTTCCAACTGTGAAACAAAAACTGAAAAAGTCTCGGCCGAAATGCTCCTCAAACTGTGTGCGGCACTAAACTTAGAGTTTAATGTCGGCAAACTGAACAATGATGAAGAGTCTACGCAGGTTACTCCACTTGCTAAAAAGTCGTTGAGATTCTAATGGGACGAAAGTCACATACCAAAACCCTTTATTGCTCTATGAATGGATTTCCAGTCGGTGATTTATATTTAAAAAATGGGCGCATAAGCTTTAAGTACTCCCCAGACTGGTTAGAGGTAGAAGGAAGCCGTGCTATTTCTCTGAGCATGCCCATGCAAAGAGCTGAGATATCGGGAGACGCTGTACATGCTTATTTTGATAACTTGCTGCCCGATACAGGCGCTATCAGAGAGCATATTAAAGACAAATTAGGTGCAGATAGTGCTAACCCCTTCGACTTGTTAGCCAAGATTGGAAAAGATTGTGTGGGTGCGCTTACATTTACAGAAACTCCTGCAACAGGAGGAATACCCTCTCTAACGCTTACACCATTGTCTGAGGGTGAATTAGCACAAATTATCAGAGACACTCGCTTTGAAAAAATGTTGGGTATGCACTCAGGCGATGACTTTAGAATTTCTCTTGCTGGTGCTCAGGAAAAAACAGCACTGACTCTATGGAGAGGAAAATGGTGCAGGCCACACGGCTCAACGCCAACAACGCACATATTTAAGCCACCTATTCTTCATCATGAAAGCTTGGGAGTAGACTTATCTTCGAGTGTAGACAATGAATGGTTTTGCCAGACGTTTATGAAAAACTTGGGTTTAGATGTCGCCAATTGTGACATTGCACAATTTGAAGATCAAAAGGTACTTGTGGTCGAGCGCTTTGATCGTAAAGTTGAATCAGACGTTATTTTAAGACTTCCTCAAGAGGATATTTGTCAGGCGCTAGGAAAAGTAAGTGGCTCAAAGTATGAAGAACAAAGCGGCCCGGGCTCCCAAGAAGTTATGAAATTACTTTCTGGCTCAAGAAACGCCTATAAAGATAGACTCGAATTTTTGCGTGTGCAGATTGTGTATTGGCTACTTGCAGCAATTGATGGTCACGGCAAGAACTTCACTATTACACTCAATCAGGATGGCTACCGACTGGCTCCATTTTATGACGTGCTCAGTGCTTATCCTTATTTTGGGCAAGGGAATATTCAGGCACAAAAAATAAAGATGGCAATGAAAGTCTACAGTAAGAACACACACTACAGATGGAATGAAATTATGCCTAGGCACTGGCCTGAACATGGTAAAAAGCAGGGAATAAGTGAAGCTCAAACGCTCGCTATTATGACGTCGTTAGTGGACAAGGTAGAACCAGCATTACGAGCATCTTTACAGGAAGCTAATATGCTTTTTGACAAAGAGGTTGGTGAGGCTATAACCGAGAATACACTGACATGTTTGCGCAAAATATCTCACTTTTTAAAGAGATAGTTGGTGGGCGCTGATAGCTCACAGCGCCATTTCTTTTGTACTTTAACTGACGTTAGCTATCTCTAGCCTATCACTCTTCAATTTCAATACTAAACTCTGGCATGGCCTGAATCACTTTTTTCACTGTGCAGCTGTTGGCAGACGCCAAAAGTGGCTTTTTATATTTCTCTGGGAAATCGTCAGGCAAGGTTACTTTAATAGCGAATGCCTTTTTAAATTTATCTTCGGCATTGCTGCTGTGGTCTTGGCTAATACTGATCCCGTCTGTGCTGATGTCTCTGGCTTCACAGAATTTGCGAATAAAAAACGCTGCGCATAAAGGCATGCTAGCTAAGAAATAATCAAACGGCTCAGGGTAAGACTCATCGCCCCCGGCTGATACGCTTTGGTCACTGATGATTTGATGCTTGCCAAAACTGGCCTGTAGTTTTTGCCCTTCCAAAAGTGCGATATCTATTTTCATAACGGTAACCTTATATTCAATTAAGCTAATAAATGATGTGTTGATCCTGAAAGGAGTTGTACGCGGAGTCAAGGTTATTGTGCGCTTTGACACTAACAATAGTGAAGCACCGTTGTTAAACGGCATTTATCAACACAATGCCGCGCAAGTCAATGAACAACGTATCGCTAACTAACACTTGCTGCGCTCCTAGGTTCGTATCACATGTATTTATACAGTGAACACTCAACGAAATACCCCTTTTTTGTATTAACGGTTAGTTTTTCTCACACGTTGCTAGTGGGTTTAGTCGAATAAGCATTGGCCATTTATACATAAAATCAACAGCTTCTACATTTTCGATATGCATCGCTGAACGGTCGTCTATACTCATGTCCATGTTAAGCCAAATATCTGCGTTACTAGCGTAGCCTGTTATTTAGGTATCGGCTGATTCAAAAACACTGATTAACCATGGCGCGAAACTCAATAGCAAACTCGGCTGTGTGATGTGTTACACAACTAAGAACTTACAATTAAAAATAACAATGTGGAGTTACTGTTACATGAAAAAGGCTATCTCATTTGTATTGTGTATTTACTGCCTCACTTTTCAATTGGCTTCGGCACAAGAGAACAATGCTGCACTGGTTCCTTTGCCATCGCTAGACGACTTTACTAAGGGGGAAGACGGTTGGAGCTTCGGCCTAGGCTTAGGTATTGAATACGAAACCGCCTACGAAGGCTCGGATGAGTTTGGGTTAGAACTTCAACCTGCAGGAGCCGTGCAGTGGCGCAGCGGTGATAATATTTTTTATTTTGCCGGAGAGGCATTTGGCTGGCGAGGACTTCAAGGTGACAAATGGCTGTTAGAAGCCTTATTAGGTTTTGAAGAAGGCCGCGAAGAAGGTGATTCTGACGATGGAAACCTCGATGGCTTAGGTGAACAAGATGAAGGGTTTGAATTGGTGCTTCAAGCACGACGGTCATTTACTGATGACTGGCGTTACTGGTTGGTTAGCCGAGTAGTAACCGGCGGAGATGGAAATTTAGGGTTATTTGGCATAGGCCGCCGCTTTGGCGACCAAATTGACGGTACCGGCCATGAAGTTAACTTGGTAGCCGTGTTCCACGATAGTGAGTATGCCAATAGAGGTTTCGGCATAAACGCCGAGCAAGCACAAGCCTCTGGATTGGCTGAAACTAACTTAAGCGGTGGCCTGCGTTCCATTGGCGTTGACTATAGTTTTCGACACTATATCAATGACAGTTGGCAGCTTTATGGCGAGGCACTTTTTGAGTATTACAGTAGTGACGTACAAGATAGCCCTATCGCTCGAAGCGATTACGAAACCGAGGTTGGCGTGGGGTTTATTTATATTTTCTAGGGCGTAGAGAGCTTTGCTCTCTACATCTTCATGTCCGAACCGTGGCCATTTGTGGAATTTCTATTCAGCGCCGATCCAATTGTCTCGATTTGTGAGGCTATCGTTTCACCCACATATGGCCAAAACTCCTTGCGATTTAAGGTACGTTCACGGATATCTTTAGGGACAAATCGTAACATTTCTCTTTCAAAGTCTAATTTCGTCTCATCCGACGTCAGAATGGATCCACTGTGTATCTGTAGATTTTTGAGAAAACCTTTCTGAGTTTTACCACGCATTACAAGCTTCTTTTTTACCAGTGAAGCTTCAATCGGAACGTTCTGTTGGCTTAGCCATGCTAAGTCCCACACGTCCCGTGGTTTTATCCGGCGCTCTCGAAACGCTAACGCAATCAGCTTGTCGGCCAGTATCTCTTTGCTGCTTTGTACCGGAATTGGTAAGCCTTCAATAGGCGAATTTATATCATAAAAATTTTTAGCAGGGCGCTGAACCTTATCAAATGAATCATAGCGGCAAATATCGATGTGCATCTTCTGTGAAGGTAAGTCTGGCCGCTTAGGGTTTTTGATAATAGTCACTTTCCAGGTTGATGTGTCACCGCGGTCTATTAAAGGCTCGCGCACATTAACGTCTAGCATGAATTTGTTTTGCAAGTGCGACTCGATATCGGCAGATAACGAAGAGAAGTCTTTAGGTGAAAAATGCGCCCCTCCTGTGAAGTCTAAGTCTTCTGACAAGCGATTAGAGCCATAGCACATACGTAAAGCCGTTCCGCCGATAAAAGTGAGATGTCCTAGGAACCCTTCTTTATGCAGAATGTTAAGCAACTCATGATGCACAATCTCTTTTTCTACTACATCTTCCAACCCTATTAATTGAGGGTTCTTCTCAATCGCCTGAGAGACCAAATCACTAATCATTCACTGCCTCTTCATTTATCATATCCACATTTCTCCCGACCCGCTTTAAATCAGCTATTGCGCGCTTGGCTCTGGCCCGGAAAATTCGTGTATCTGGATCATAATACACATCTTCTGCCGTTCGGTTTTTTCGATTGGTATGCGTAAATTCAATGGTTCCATATCGCGTCTCTATTTTCCCACTTCGACCTTGTGTCATAACGGTAAGGTAACTAAAAGGAATTTGCGATATTACTCCTTGCCTTGAGAGCTCACTTTCGAGACTGACGTATATGAATTTATTCCAATGCAGGCGCGATGCAATATATTCAAGCACGCCTCGCTTTGTAGGCTCATCACTGGGCAATGCATACATGTCTCGGCATACTTTCAATAGCCACCCTCTTGAAACACCTTTAGAAAGTTTTTTTCGAAAATTATCATCAGCGCTTTCTAATAAAGATAATGCAATATCGTGAGTCGTAAATATACCGAAGTGCCCGTTTTTTATGGCTTTGTGTAGTGTACTAGTAACCTTAAGAGCAAAACTCATCTACACTTTTTCTCCATATAGACGAAATTATGTATAGATAATAGCATAAGTTTTTAAGTTTACTTCACTTGGTACTTCGCAAATATTCACCAATACTGAAGAATATTAACGTTGACATTGGTGCATGTGCATGGCGAAGAATCGCCCCCCCTCAGCATATGTTTTTCTCATCTATTTAGCAGAACAACGAATTGGCTCGTTAACTTTTGATAAAAGCACCAACCTGCTTAAATTAGAATATGAGTCGGATTGGCAGCGTCATGGAGAAGCGATACTCGATAGCGCATTGCGAGCCATAAGGTGTCAACGCTTAAGGGTCGAATACAATTCAGGGCATGAAGTTCAGCATTATGGGATTTCCATAACGCATATCGGTAACACGTAAAAAAGGTCTATTGTACTCCTCATACAGATAAACCTGCGTACGTGAAACGCTGTGTAGAAGAAGAATGACTTAATCTATGAGTGCTTGATGCTGCTTTATCAAATTATCTAGCGTAGATACGATACTTTTACCTGCAGCTCGTAATTGCATTTCGTCTTTAGACTTTAAAACGCCTTCCAGCTCTAAACTTGATGTATTCTCAATACCAGCAAGCGCCATCGACCAGTCGGCAAAATTCCTTTCTTCTAGCGGCTCAAAGTGCCTGTCTCTTATACACAT
>OJHG01000989.1_pt1 | contig 10205 bp, 6 predicted proteins | sample 1594761 | NCBI WGS metagenome assembly OJHG01 (sample SAMN05416786, study PRJEB24817) | seawater metagenome | isolation source: Sea water | place: Canada:Atlantic | collected 2013-07 | reverse complement strand
CCTTTTTTACTTAGAGATTCTTCTGCAGCCTTTTTTGCCGCCTTTGCTTTGGTCTCATCTAAGTCTTTTCCACGAATAGCTGTATCCGATAAGATAGTTATCTTACCTGGTTGGACTTCTAGAATTCCACCTGAAATATAGATCAAGTCTTCATCTGATTTATTAATTTTTTTAATACGCACCGAGCCTGCTTTTAATAGTGTTATCATTGAAGCGTGGTTAGGGTATATTCCTACTTCTCCCATTTGGGCTGGGGCGACTACAAACTCAGCCTCTTCAGAAAGAATAGATTCTTCCGCACTTACAACATCAATTTGAATTGTATTTACCATTTGGGCCTTTATTTATGAAACTGTTTTTGCTTTTTCAACAGCTTCTTCAATGCTTCCTACCATATAAAATGCTTGCTCTGGAAGATCATCATATTCTCCATCCACGATAGCTTTAAATCCTTTAATTGTATCTTTGAGTGAAACATATTTACCTGGTGATCCAGTAAACACCTCAGCGACATGAAATGGTTGTGATAAGAACCTTTGAATTTTTCTTGCACGACCTACCGCTAATTTGTCTTCAGGTGCTAGCTCATCCATACCTAAAATTGCAATAATATCTCTTAGCTCTTTATACTTTTGTAATGTAGATTGGACTGCTCTAGCAACTGCATAATGTTCTTCACCCACAACTTGTGGATCTAATTGCCTGGATGTTGAATCCAGTGGATCCACAGCTGGATAAATACCCAGTGATGCAATGTCTCTTGATAAAACAACCGTAGAATCCAAATGTTGGAATGTTGTAGCAGGAGACGGATCTGTTAAATCATCTGCAGGAACATAAACCGCCTGTACAGATGTAATAGAACCCTTTTTAGTAGAAGTAATACGCTCTTGCATTGCTCCCATCTCAGTAGCTAATGTTGGTTGGTATCCTACGGCAGATGGCATACGTCCAAGAAGTGCAGACACTTCAGAACCTGCTTGTGTGAAACGGAAAATATTATCTACAAAGAATAATACATCTTTTCCTTGTGCTTCTCCAGCACCATCACGAAAATATTCTGCAATAGTTAAACCAGATAATGCAACTCTAGCACGAGCTCCAGGAGGCTCATTCATTTGTCCAAAAACAAATGTTGCTTTAGAATCTTTCATTCCGGCTTTGTCTACTTTAGACAAGTCCCATCCTCCTTCTTCCATAGAATGCATAAAATCATCTCCATATTTGATAATTCCAGATTCTAACATCTCTCTTAATAAGTCATTTCCTTCACGCGTTCTTTCTCCTACTCCTGCAAATACGGAAAGACCACCATGTCCTTTTGCTATATTGTTAATTAACTCCTGAATTAATACGGTTTTACCTACACCGGCTCCACCAAATAATCCAATCTTACCTCCTTTAGAATATGGCTCAATTAAGTCAATTACTTTAATTCCTGTAAATAATACTTCAGTAGAAGTAGAAAGATCTTCAAACTTTGGAGCTGATCTGTGAATTGGAAGACCATCTTTACCTTCTTTAGGTAAGTTTCCAAGACCATCAATAGCATCACCAGTTACATTAAATAACCTTCCATAAATATCTCCACCAATTGGCATCTGAATTGGATTACCAGTAGCAACAACTTCTTGCCCTCTTTGTAATCCATCGGTTGCATCCATAGAAATTGTACGAACAGTATCTTCTCCAATATGTTGTTGAACTTCTAAAATTAAAATAGAGCCATCAGTTTTTTTAATTTCTAATGAATCATAAATATTTGGAAGTTCAGCAGATTCTGTGTTAAACTCAACATCAATTACTGGACCTATAATTTGAGATACTTTACCTGTTATTGTAGACATTGTTCTTACTTTAAATTAATTTCTTATAAAGAGATAAAAAACACTCTTATTTTAGGCTGCAAAGGTAAATTATTTACCTGACGTTCAAAAGTTTTTTAATTATAATATTTAGAAAAAAGTTCAAAAAAAAAGCCTCATCAAAAGATGAGGCTTTTTATCTAATTTATAGTAAAAATTACTCGTTGGTAACTTTAATTTCAACTCTTCTATTGTTAGCTCTACCAGCTCTTGTTTTGTTAGAATCAATAGGATTTTCTTCTCCGTAACCTTTAGAATCTAATCTAGAAGCATCAACTCCGTTTTGAACTAAGTAGTCTTTTACAGCAACTGCTCTTTTAGCAGATAATGTTTGATTAGACACTGCTCTTCCAGTACTATCTGAATGTCCTTCAATTACAAAAGTAGCTTTAGAAAACTCTTGCATAATTTTAACAATTCCATCTAATTTATCAGAAATACCTGCTTTGAAAGAAGCTCTTCCAGAATTAAATAAAATTGTTTTTGCAAACTCTCCCATTTCTTTCTCAGCAACTTTTGTAAACACTGGTTCTGGACATCCATTATTAGATGCTGGCCCAACTTCGTTTTTACAGTTATCGTCTTTATCTAATACACCGTCTCCGTCTGTATCTGGCCAAGGACATCCTCCATTAGCTTTAGGACCTGCTACTGTAGCACATTTATCATCTTTATCTACAATACCGTCTCCGTCTGTATCAGGACATCCGTTGTTAGCTTTTGTTCCTTTAGCGTTAGGACACATATCGTCTTTATCTGCAATACCATCTGCATCTGCATCAGGACAACCATTTAAGGTAGCTAATCCTGCTACGCTAGGACAAGCATCTTCACCGTCAATAATTCCATCACCATCTGAATCTGGACACCCGTTAAATTCTTTTAACCCTGCTACTTCTGGGCATGAATCATATTTGTCATAAATTCCATCACCGTCTGTATCTTTACCTCCAAATTTAACAACAATTCCTAAAGAATGTTGGAAGTGAGTTGGAACTATGTCTTTAAAAGATTCCTTTGTACCAGTTTGATATACAAGGCCAACAGTTTCAGATAACCAAAAGTTTATTCCAAATCCGTAATTAAACAATCCTTCGCCTTCACCGTCTAAAGAAGTGTAACCACCTCCTAAGAACACAAAAGGGCTAAAGTATTGAGTAGAATTTCCAAAAATCTTTGCAACTAAGCCATCTAAACCATATTTAAGATTTGCATCAAAAGAAGAATGTACAATATCTGCATCATCTTCATTTCTAACATGTGTTATTCTGTTTAATGAACCTGCTAACTGTAGTGTAAAACCATCGTTAAGATATCTCTCTGCTGTAATTCTAGAGATTGTTGGTAAAAAATTCCAATCTGAAGTACCTAAATGATCGTTAAGTCTTCCAGAGAAATCATCTCCACCTCTAACATCTACAACATTAACACCTATAGTAACAGCCCAAGGGTTGTTAGAATCCTGAGCGCTTACATTGTTAACTGTTATCAATGTAAACAGAGCTATCACAGCTAATTGTATTCTTTTCATTATTTTAAATTTAAATTAAATTTTCTTAAATTGTTTTTGCAAAAATAGCCTCTTCCCTGTTAATTACAAAGAAAAAATACAAAAATTATAGTAAATATACGTTTTATTTTTCAGTATTGTCTTGATGCTTATTTACTTAGCATAAAAACAAACCCAATAGAATGCTGATAATGAGATGGTACTACATCTGATAATTGTTCTTTTGTTCCTGCCTGGTAAACAACACCTACAGTGTCTGTAAACCAACAGTTAACGCCAAAACCATAGTTAAGCATTGCTTCTCCTCCAACTCCTTTAAGAGAGGTGTACCCTGCTCCTAAGTATGCAAATGGACTGAAATATTTTGTAGATTTTCCAAAAACCTTTGAAACTACAGCATCTAGACCATACTTAACATTTACATCAAAAGAAGAATGCATCACGTCGTCAAAGCCATTGTCTAATTTGTTTAAAGAACCTGCTATTTGAAGTGTTAAAGCCTCACTTAAGTATGTCTCTGCGGTAATTCTAGATAATGGACTGTTGGCCCAATTCCAATCTGAATTACCAAGGTAATCGTTAAATCTTCCAGAGAAATCATCTCCACCTCTTACGTCTATAATATTTACACCTGCACTAATTGCCCACTGACCCTTTGAATCTTGTGCGCTAACATTACCAACAAATACTATAGTAAGTATTGTGATAATCTCTAATTTAAATCTCCCCATAATATAAATTTTTTGAATTAATTAACTATAAAAGTACTTTTTTTGGCACGACTACCAAAAAAAATAGAGAAAATACATATTTTTATTTATTAAATGACTGCTAACTCCTTTCCAATTTTAATAAACGAAGCAACTGCTTTGTCTATATGTTCTTTTGAATGTGCCGCTGATAATTGAACTCTAATTCTTGCTTTTTCTTTAGGTACAACAGGGAAAAAGAAACCAATCACGTAAATACCTTCCTGCAAAAGCTTGTTTGCCATTACCTGAGATAACTTAGCATCGTAAAGCATTACTGGAACTATTGCAGCATCTGCTCCAACTAAATCAAAACCTGCTATTGCCATTTTTTCTCTAAAGTAATTCGTATTCCATTCTAGTTTGTCTCTCAAAGAGGTATCATTAGATATAATCTCAAAAACTTTTAACGATGCTCCTACAATAGCAGGTGCTAATGAATTTGAAAATAAATAAGGTCTAGATCTTTGACGCAAAACTTCAATAATTTCCTTTTTACCAGTAGTGTAACCGCCCATAGCCCCTCCCAAAGCTTTTCCTAGGGTTCCTGTAATAATATCTATTCTTCCTAATACATTTTTTAATTCTAAAGTACCACGCCCTGTTGCCCCAATAAAACCAGTAGCATGACATTCATCTATCATCACCAATGCATCATACTTGTCTGCTAAATCACAAATTTCATCTAGTTTGGCTACAATACCATCCATTGAGAAAACACCATCTGTGACAATAATTTTAAAACGATGCTCATTTTTTGTAGCTTCAATTAATTGAGCTTCTAATGCTTCCATATTGTTATTATCATAACGATATCTAGATGCTTTGCACAAACGAACTCCATCTATAATGGAAGCGTGATTTAAACTATCGGAAATAATTGCATCTTCTTTTGATAATAAAGGCTCAAAAACACCTCCATTGGCATCAAAAGCTGCAGCATACAAAATAGTATCTTCAGTTTGATAAAATTCAGCAATTTTAGATTCTAATTTTTTATGAATGTCTTGAGTTCCACAAATAAACCTTACCGATGAAACTCCAAAACCATGAGTATCCATAGTGTCTTTTGCAGCTTGAATAACCTCTGGATGATTTGACAAACCCAAGTAGTTATTAGCACAAAAGTTAATGACCTCTTGTCCTGTAGAAATTTTAATAACTGCATCTTGAGACGATGTAATAATACGTTCAGACTTAAACAGACCAGCCTCTTTAATTTCTTCTATCTCTTTTTTTAAATGATCTTTTATTGTTCCGTACATATTTATGTAAATTCTTTATTTTGCCTAAAGTTGTAAAAATACTTTAAAATTCCTCTACAGATACTGTTTCATTACTGTAAATAAGTACCTTCTTATGAACCGTGTATTTTAATGATTCTAAAACTCTTGCATAGTTTTCTAATTGAAAACGATGCGCTTCTTTTGAAATTCCGGTTTTATAATCTATAATCGTTACCTTATTCTCATGGTCAAAAACCAATCTATCTGGAATTACTATCTGATGGTCATAAACAATTTCTCTTTCATTATATATGGTAACATCTTCTGAATAGTACTTTTGCAGTTTAGGATGCATAATAATTTTCAAAATCCGCTGCTGTATTAGATCTTTTTCTACCAAATCTAACTCTCCTTGTTGGTAATATTTCTCCAAAACTTTAACAACATCATCTTTGGTTGAAATCTCAGATAATATTTTATGAATTAAAGTACCATATTCTTTTGCCTCACCTCTTGTTGTTCCCCAAAATATTGATGAATTTGCTAATAATCTAATTTGATGATTTTTCCAGGGTGTACTGATGAAAGTTTCTTGAATCTGACAAGAAGCTTCTTTAGCGTAGGTCATCACTTTTTTATTTACAGCTCCAAAAATATATTCATTTATGCCTTCATCCCATAAATTATTTTCTTTCAAAAAAGAGATGAAAATTCCTGAATAGTAATTAAAATCTTCTAATCCGGATTTAAGTAACTTCTTTTCAGTAATAATATATAATTGCTCAGCGGCTCTTGTTAGCGCAACGTATAGTAGATTAAAGCTATCTAATTCTAATGCTGCTCTTCTTTCATCATAGATTTCTTTTCCCTTATTAGTAGCATATTGTATTTCTTTATTTAAAGAAACCATCATCGCGGGAAAATCATCACTATTAGTAGCTAACCATGCTTTTGGTTTAATGTCTTGATATATATTTAAATCACAGGGAAAAATTACAATAGGAAACTCTAATCCTTTAGATTTGTGAATCGTCATAATCTTTATTGCATTTGGGTTCTCTGAAGTTACAACGCTTAGCGATTCTTTTTTATGTTCCCAGAAATCTAAAAAATCCTGAATGCTAGACTCTTTTTGCTGTTGGGCCAACACTTCATCTAAAAAAAACTGAACATAGGCATCTGTTGTATCTTGCAAATGAAACGATCTAATGATTTGCTCTATTTTTTCATAAAAAGGTGATTGATGATACGAGATGATATCAAAATTACAGTTGTACTCTTTCAGTAATTCTAGAACCTCATGTAATTCTAAATTTATAAAATCCGTAAAAAAAGCATGTCTTTCAATTGAACTATTGAGATGCTTATGTAAAAAATATAAAACCTCTAATAAGCTCTCTTTATCATTTGACTGAAGCGTGTATTTTAAAAAATTGATGATAAAATTTACTTTTTCACTGGTACTAAGCAATAAGGTTTCTGAGGAAACAATTTCTAAATTATTCTCAGATAAATAATTAGCAACAACAACACCTTCGCTTCGTTTTCTAACCAATACACAAACAGCTCCTAAAGAAACTTCGGAATCTAACTGTTGAATGATTTGATATACTTTCTTCGCATACTTTAGTTCATCTTCTTCTTTATCCTCTAGTTTCTCTAAAAAAGAAACCGACACAGAGCCTCCCTTGAGTTCGTTTTCTTCTTGACCAGAGTTGTGTAGAAATAAATTTGAATACGACGGGTTTTGCAAAAACTGAGAGACATGTTTAAAAAAAGAATTATTAAACTGTATGATTTCACTGTAACTTCTATAATTAACCCCTAATTCTTGTACCTTTTTTTGAATTAAAAAAGGATTTTTAGCTGCTTCATTTTCTGATCCTAATTCAATAAATTGAGCTGCTTTTCCACCACGCCATCTATAGATTGCCTGCTTTGCATCTCCAACTAATAATAAACTAGTATTTTCTTGCGCTAATGAATTGTCTATTAATGGAATTAGGTTTTTCCACTGTAAAACAGAGGTGTCCTGCATTTCATCAATAAAATAATGCATAAATTTCTGACCTATTCTCTCATAAATAAATGGAGCTGGTTGATCTTGAATATTGTCTGAAATTAATTGATTAAATTCTGCATTTAAACGGATATTGTTATCTTCTTTAATGCTAGTTAATTCTAGATTAATATTGTTTAAGACCGCTAAAGGAATAATACTTTTTAAGACTAATTTAGTTTGTAATAATTGTTGATAAAGCAACTCTGAGTCTTGATATAATTTTAAAATTTTCGGCAAAACTTCTTCAATAGAAGAAACGATATCTTCTGATGTAGATTTTGAGTACAACTCTCTATCCTCAATTCTTTTTTTCAGAGTACTTTGATCGAAAAACTTTGTGCTTTCTGGCTTTTTAGTCAGCGATAAAAAATGATTTGGAAGCATTGATCTATAAAAATCTTTAACATCTAATTGTTTTTGATTAATGATCTGTAATGCTTGTTCTCCAATAGCTATCATTGAAGCAATTACATCCTTTTGATGGGCATTTAGTTTTTGTTGCAAAGATTTAAAATCTTGCAGAGATTTTTCACTCAACCTTCTAAAATGAGTAATATCTTCTTCGTTTAAAAGAATTCTTGAAAACTCAGATAAATCTCTAGAGATATCCCAAGATTTATCATCATCTGACTTCTCTAAAGAATACTCAATTAAAACCTGAGTTAATTCTTTATGAACTCCTATTCTAGAAATTAAAACCTCTACTGCTTGATCTAATAACTCTGTGGCATTCATTTCTACCTCAAAATTCTGACTCAAGCCTAAATCAAAAGCGAAACTCTTAATAATTTTATGCGTAAAACTATCTATTGTGGTAATATAAAAAGCAGCGTAGTTTTGAAGAATTAGCTGTAAAATTTTTTTACTTTTCTTTTGAATTACACTAGTTTCAAAACCTGTTTCTTGTTGTAAAATTGAGAAAATAGGGGTCTTTTTACCTTCAGAAAACTCTTTCAAACTAGTTAAAACACGCTGCTTCATTTCTGCAGCTGCTTTGTTGGTAAAAGTAATCGCTAAAATTTTTTGGAAAATAAAATCATCAGTACTAATCAGTACTATTTTTAAGTACTCTTTAACCAAAGTAAAAGTCTTTCCACTACCTGCTGAGGCATTGTAAATTTGAAAAGTAGATTCTTGCTTCACTAAAATATTTTGTTGCAAAATACAAAAAGCCAAACAGAATCTGTTTGGCTTTTACTTTATAATTATTGATTTTTTATCCCAAACCAACGTCTAAAGACATCATTACTATAAAACCTCCTATAAAGCCAAGTGTAGCAATGTCTGTATATTTATCTCTTTGTGTCTCAGGAATTACCTCTTCAACTACCACAAAAATCATTGCTCCTGCGGCAAAAGCCAAAGCATATGGTAAAATTGGAGTAAAAAAAGAAACTGCTACTGCACCAATAACTGCTGCAACAGGCTCTACAACAGCAGATAGTTGACCGTACCAGAAACTCTTTAACCTACTTACACCTTGCCTTCTTAAAGGCATTGCTACTGCAAAACCTTCAGGAAAATTCTGAATTCCAATCCCTATTGCCAACGAAATAGCTGCAATAATCATTTCAGTTTGTTCTGCTCCAACTAAAGTAGAAGCTGCTCCAAATAAAACTCCAACAGCCAGCCCTTCAGGGATATTATGCAACGTAATTGCAAGTACTAATAAGGTGGTTTTATGCCAGCTTGTTTTTACCCCTTCTGCTTCAGACTCTTTAAAATTAATATGTAAGTGAGGCAGAATTTTATCCATTCCAAACAAGGCCAAAGCACCTAAAGCAAAACCAATTGCTGATGGCAATACTCTCATAAAACCTTCTCCAGGGCTATTTTCAATTGCGGGAGCAAGCAAACTCCAAAAACTTGCTGCTACCATTACCCCTCCTGTAAAGCCTAACATTCCGTCTAAAACAGCTCTGTTCATTTTCTTAAAAAAGAAAACCAAGCCGGCTCCTAAGGCTGTTAAGGCCCATGTAAATAAAGAAGCGTAAAGTGCTGATAAAATAGGATGTTCTTTCCCAAATTCAACTAACTGATCAAATGTACTCATGATTGTATATAAATATTATTAGAGATTTTTTTAGAAATAGTAATTTTTTTCGTGTTAATTAAAATTGTTAATGAGCCATCAAAAGGTTCTTTAGAAAGAACCGCTATTTTTTTTCCTAAGGAAATGTTGTTATTGTCTAAGTATTTTAAAAACTCTGAGGAAGAATCACTGACTCCAACACAAATTCCAAATTGGTTTACTTCTAAAGTTGATAACAATTGCTTTTCAATTTTTTGGAATTTACCTTCTTTGTCTGGTATTGGATCTCCGTGAGGATCTTTTTTTGGAAACCCTAAAAAGGCATCTAACTCATTAATAAGTTTTGGAGATTTTATATGTTCTAGTTGTTCAGCAACATCATGAACCTCATCCCATGAAAAATTAAGTTTATCAACTAAAAAAACTTCCCAAAGACGGTGTTTTCTTACAATACTAGTTGCAGCTTTCTCCCCTAAATTAGTTAAAGTTACTCCTTGATATTTCTTGTAAACTAACACCTTTTTTTCGGCAAGTTTTTTTATCATATCTGTAACCGAAGAAGGCTTTGTGTCAAGTTTTTTTGCAATTGAGTTTGTATTGATTCCTTTTCCAGAAACAGCCTGTAAATGAAAAATAGATTTTAAATAATTTTCTTCAGAAAGTGTAAACATAATTGTAAAATAATTTAACAAATATAAACTTTTTTTTATTTTTTTAAATATTTTTTTAGATAAGACTAAATATTTTTTTATTTTTGTCAA
>OJHG01000981.1_pt1 | contig 10335 bp, 22 predicted proteins | sample 1594761 | NCBI WGS metagenome assembly OJHG01 (sample SAMN05416786, study PRJEB24817) | seawater metagenome | isolation source: Sea water | place: Canada:Atlantic | collected 2013-07 | reverse complement strand
CTCTATTCGTCGGCAGCGTCAGATGTGTATAAGAGACAGCTATAGCCTAGATCTTGTTGCAAAGTTCTTTCAGCTTTAGAAGCAAGCTTTATATCATCTGTTTCGTATAATATTTCATACTCACCAGGTTTATACCCTTGCTCTTCTTCAACACGTTTTTTAACGTTCTTAGTGCAACCTATTTTTTTACCAGGTATATGATATACTTTATATTTGCCTGTACTAACCTCTATTGTTGATATTCCCATCTGATGATATAATATTTGTTATTTTCTCCTTTTAATAATGCATCTCTTTTAATTTCTCCTGGTCTAATCATATAATCACTTTTCCAATTAGATTCAATAACAGCATCCATATCAGATGCAGACTCAAAAGAGTTTACAATTTTAGCTTTTAACATAATATTAGAATAATCTCCTTCATACCTAGGCATGTAATCTGATGTAGCTATAATTCTACCTTGTTGAACAGGTTCTATATATAAATCATCAGACATCGTAACGAGACTAGTTCCTGAGTAATACACAAAATCAAACTGTGCAAACATAGATATTGGTAGTAATAATAATAATAAATTTTTCATAATATAGTTTTAATTGTTAATCTTCACTTCTTTGAGCCGTCCGCTCTATCATTGCTTCTTCTATCTCATCTGATAAACATCTTTTAGCAGACTCTATATAAAGTAACGCATCCATAAGTTCTTCTTGAACATCTACAAGAAATCTATTAAGGTCTTTCTTCTGACCTTCGATCTCTTCCATCATGGTAGCTCCATACTTCTTCTGACCAATCAAACTACGTTGATCCATCTTCTTAAGAACTGCTTGTACTATTTCGTCTTTAGTTTCTATTTGCATATTACTTGATTTTATTGTTATAAAGGTGTAAATTATGTGCGTAATGATAATAAGTTCCAATCTCAATAGACAGTCTGTCTGCAACCATTTTTTGTAGATATGAAAAACAATACTGATCAACGCAAAAACCGAACCAGAGATCATTAGAACGCATCAGAACAGCCATATTAAGCTTATTGTTTAGTATAGTAAACTGAACTGCATAAGTACAAGGAGTATCTTTACGATAATCAGCATGTTCTTTACCATCATAAATACTTATAGCAGCATGCCTAGTATCTTTATCATGTTTAAGCTTAGCAACAACGTAGTCTAATTGATAGTTACGTTCCCACTGATAACCATAGTTAGAATTAACATGACGATCAATTGCCATACGTTCCCATATAGCAGGTATTTTACCATATAGATGGCCAAGCTTATCAATGCTATTATCTCCAGACAAATACCATTTCCACTCTGCCTCAGCATATTCTATATTAAAGTTTCTCTCTTTGTGTATGATAATGTTTTTACTAGGGTTTTTAATAGTAAAACCTACATTAAACAAAGCTTTAGTATCACCGAAGCTTACGCCTTTTTTACGTATCTTTTTATAGAAATAAGTAAAAGCTTCATTTGCGTTATTAAAATTATTTTTCATTGTTTCTTTTTTTATAATAATAAAGACACATCTCGTAAAACGATACCCAGATCGTATCACGGTTATATATATACTTTGATTTATATACTTTTTTAAAATCATCAGGCGTACTGACACCTATGTACCACTTACCTGATTCATCAGAAGCTATAGGACTTATCCTTATGTTTTTTTCTACACAATAATGATAAGCACTGTCTTCTTCTCTAGTTGGACTATAATTTGTTGGAAGCTTATGCTTTTCTTGCTCTTTCTTCCACTTAGGTATATGTGCCACTTAGTTTTCCCATGGCATCTCGCCAACTTTTAAAGCTTCATGCGGTTTATAATCTCCGCTGACTGGATCCCACTTGAAGTGTGCTTCTGCTTGGTTTTCGCCAAGATTCTGAAACTTAACTTTAAGAACTTTAACCTTAACTGTGCTATTAGTGTAATTACGGTGAACAAGCAGGCCATGATAACTAGCATCATACCACTCACCACCGCCTTTAATAGAATACATTGTCGGTTCATCCATTGTTCCATCATCTTTCTTATACATTTTAGTTGGATGTGCAACAACTATAACCAAGACATCATACTTCTTAGCAAAAGCTTCTATTCTAGTTAGATACTCCATTGTAGCATCTGGTATACTCATAGCACTAGATCCGTTCATTTTAACTTTATTATATGGATCTATAACTAAGCACTTTATACCTTTACGCTTAACAAGCTCAGCACCTTTAGCAAGCACAGAGTCAAGATCATATCTTTCATTTTCTATAAAATAGAAATTTTCATCTACAATCTTAGTTACTTTATTCCATTTGTCTGTGCCTATATCTTCTTTGCTAGGCATCCAACCTCCGATCTTACGTATTAGTTTATGTGTGTGTAAGAAAGTTGGTTTGTTTTCTGGAGAAGCAAATGCTGTCTTCCAGCCATAGTTCATTTGGTATCCCACCACCATTCGATCGACAAAATCAGACTTACCACTGCTAGGCACGCCTGTAACGGTGATGAATTGTCCGGTGTAAGTACTAAATATGCTATCGAAGTTATCAAGACCGACTTGAAAACCAGGTTTAAAACCTTCATGAATAAATTCTTGTAATTCTTCATTTACATCTTTTAAAGTTACTACGTTCTCAAGAGGAACAGGGCTAGCTTTATCAACAAGGCGCTTGAGCATAGAGCTGCCGTGCTGTAGCAAAAATTCATTAGCATCTTTGTGCTCGCCAAAGCTAATTGTGTAGCATACTTCAGCTCCAAAGCGTCTGATGAGTTCCTGTTGTAGGTTCTGACCGGCTTCATCTGAATCGACCGCGATGATAATTTTGGATTTGTCATCGAAATATTCAATGCAACTATCCAAGTAATCAAGATTAAGCCTATTAAGAGTAGCTCCGTTTGGAACGCTGACAACAGAGTCGATCTTAGCATCCACGAAAGATAAAGCATCCATCTCGCCTTCCACAATAACAACGTAGTCATGGCCAACAGTGCTGTCCAAATTATAAAATACTTTTTCTGCGCCTTTAACAAGCTTAAAGTTTTTCCTACCATCTCTATATTTTATATTTATTAATTCGTTATTTATAAAATAATTAAATTGAATAGTATTTTCTGTCTTAGAAGTTTGTGGCATCCACTCAGGACCTTCAGAGATTTTCATCTTAATCAAAGTCCTCTGTGATATACCACGTGCTTCAAACCATTTGACAGCGTTGTCACTAAGTAAAACATTGTTCTGCCATTCAGGCTTAGTATAAATCTTATCAGATTCACCCTTACGCTTAAATGTATGCAACTGAAATACTTCGTCACAATTCATACAAGTACCAAGACCACGTTCCCAATCGTACATAGCACATTTTGCTTTACGATTCTCAGGTTTCCTATCAGCAGAGCAAAGAGGGCATATACCCTCTTTCTTTCCTACTGTCAAGTCATACTGATTGAACTGGTCAATAGTAAATCCGTTGATCTCTGTATTGTTAACTGTCATATTAATCCTCGATTAAAGTTATGTTTCCGTCTTTATCGGTTTTTATACTTACGTAATCTTCTTCCATTAAAACGGAAGATCAGGCGTATTGTCTTCTGCCATGCTTTGTAGTATATCTACATTAGACTTCTGTTGAGGTTGTCCCTCTTTAGGAGCTACATTAACGTTCTGACCATTAGTCCATACAACTTTACAATTACCTAAGAAAGATTTAGGAGCTTTAGCATCTCTTTCCTCTTTAGTTTGTTCTGTTTGTATATATCCTGAGTCTCCGAACTGACCTAGTTCGTCGTTTACTACTATAGTAACAGGGTAATACTTACCTTTTTTACCTTCGTAGATTTTAGATTTATCGATCTTAGTAAGATCTATGTTTGCTGATATTAAACTTGCCATAAAATTATTTTAAAGTGTTTTAGAGATATAATACTGGCTAAAATCTCCTTCGCCGTTTACAAAAAACTCGTTATAAGCTTGAACTGCTTTAGCAACTTTGTTCTGACCTGATTGTAAGAACTGATCGCTACAGTCGAATAAACCTAACTGCATAGTTTTCTTATCTACTACAATAAATATAAGCTCATATCCAAACATCTTAGAATAGATGTAAGCTTGACTATCGTAGTTATACTTATAAGCTGAATTAGCAAATGCATTGATATTATTTGTAGTCTTAAGATCAATTATTAATTGATGACTGTGGTTTATAATATCAGCTTTACCTTTCCATTCAAGACCTTCTAATGTTGTGATACCAGGTACTTCATATTCAACTTTACCTTCTCTTATCATATCATAGAACAGTTCGTTGTCTAGAACCTTATCTCTCATGAGCTCAATGTTATCAGCCTCATGTTCAAGCAGACATATATCGCCCTCAGACAACTCCTTATAAGCTTTTGTATTCCTAGTTGATGATTTTATTATCTTATACTTATCAAGCTTCTCAGGCTCTAGTATAGTAGTGTGAAAATACCCTCCTACAACAAATGCAGGATTTGGAGGTGAAGGCTTTTTGAAATCTAAGGGATTAGAAAGCAAAGAAGATATATCACTGTTACTAAGATATTGTTTACCAAAGTCTCCGTAATAATCTTCATCACTTCTTAATCTTTCAATTGCTTGTTTATTATCCATTCAATTCTTTTAATGCCTCAGCGGTTATAGTATATTTCTCCTGTAGCGTCTTCAACAAACCGCCGTTAGCAAGAAACTTTTTAGCCTGATCAATATTACTCATATCAACAGTAGGTTTTTTATATGCCATTAAGTTATTACCCGTAGTGTTAGCTTGAGCTTTTAATGTCTGTCGCTGTGCAGTTTTATCATGCGTATTAGTTGCATCTGAGTCAGCTGTATCATCAATAAGTAATAGATTACCTAACGCATATTTCTTACCATAAGATGATGCTGAGCCAAACTTCTGAGACATTTGCATACCTTTCTGATTAAGATCAATACCAACGATCGCAGATGCTGTTATCTGATCTCCAGATTCAGTATCTACTATTTTAGCAGTACTATGCATAATAGGAAAATCTCCTAGCGTTAGGTTCTCATCTATTGTGAAATAGACTTTTTGTGTTTTGTTATAAGGTTTCAATGCCTCTAATATATCTTCGGCGGAGCGAAACATATAATTGCCAAAGTTATTTTTTCTAGACTTCTTGGCCTTAAAGTCTGCTTGTATTGTACTAAGCTTTTCTCTAATGTTCATTTGATTCAATTATTTCGTAGTTAATGTATATGCCATTTTTGTAGTACGTCCTGATACCATCACCCTCGGTGAATGTATCTTCATGTGTTATGTAATCTTTCATATTAAAAGTTAAGATCATATATTACATTGTCTTTCTTAAATAGCCTGCGCTTAGAGAATTTATTTATTCTACAAAACACATTATAACTTTCAACATATGAGTTATCACATGCTTCATAGTCATTATAAATTTTAGCCTTAGCTGATACACCTTTGCCAGTTAGTTGAGCTGTCTGCATGGGTATAGTTTTACCTCCTGATACAGGAGATACAATGCTAAAATCATAATTTGCTTGCTTACGTCTAGGCCCATCATCTTGTGATAGACTAGGAGTAGAATCTCCTTGCCTAATGTATTGCAATTCGTCTGTTGCTGATAAGCAACTTTTATATTTAGTTTTAAACTTATACATAGTATTATAGTGCAATTTTTAGTTAAAGGGACCTTAATCTTGGTATATTTTCAATTTATTTGCTGCATACTCATGCACCATTGATTGAGAACGTATACCATTAGTAGAAACGTAGTAAGCAAGCTCGTCTAATGCATCGTCATTATTTTTAAGTCGATGCAGTAATCTTTGCTTTTGTTTCTTAACACTCTCTGTGTTTGATCCAAAGTGTCTAGCAATCTCAGATAGTTTTTTAGGCTTAGAATATATATCATCAAGCCCATAGAACATCTGTATCATGTTATTATATTTTGGTACATATTTATTAAGCCAACCGTCTAAGTACTCGCCTAGCTTCTCGTAGTCATACTCATAGACCTCACTCTCTACAATGTTTATTACATCACTATCAAACCAATGTGGAAACAATACAGAGATAAAACCAAAGCCATTAGTATGTCTTTTCTTATCTTTATTATTCCATATACCTTTGATAGGTCTACCAGATCCATCGATATTCTCTTTGATTCTATCTCCGATTATACCTTTGATACTAATACTTAGATATTTACTGACAGTCTTATGTCTATCTATCTTAGTCTCTAGTTTGTTAATGTAAACCCAATCAATATTTCTCCAAGCTGTTAAAAGAGCTAAGTATCCTTCTTGATTGAGGTCATTGATATTCATCACACCGATAGCTGAATAATCTTTAGAATAACTATTAGCTATTTTAGAAGCCATTTTAAAGTAATCTAAAGGTATTTCAGTATCAATGTGTTGTAATGAAGCTCTATTAATAGCATATATTTTTTTATTAAAATTCTTCATAAGTTTAATATTCTTAATCTTCTAGTATATTGTTTAGCTAAACCTGCTTTAAGTTTTAGCTCTTTTACTGAAATTCTATTAATAGCATGACCTGTCATAACTATATCAATAATTTCATTTCTAATTGACATTATTTCATCAACTAAAAATCTTCTATGCTTTTCGCGTCTAGATACTGTATCAATTCTTAGTTTGCCTATTTTTATTAGCATTTTTGTGGGGTTTTCTAAAGGCGTCAACCTTTGATTTAACATTAAAAATGTTTGTTGATATAAAATGTTGGTATATTTTGTATGCGTTCATTAGTATAAAGGTTTAGTATTAGTTTCTTGTGTTTCCCAATGATCCATAATATGTTCACCAGTTGAATTGTCTATATAGTATGTTTCAGTGCCTATTGTTATAAACACACAACTTTTGCTTCTTACATCTATTATCATACGTAATTCCAAATTGAGTCTACTTTTTCTATATAAGTTAAACCACCTTGACTAAAGTGTAGGTTTTTATCTTTATCAAAGCTAGGTGGTATATCACCAACACCATATGCTTTGAATTCTGTAACTTTACCTGTTTTAAGACTTCTTAATTTTCTTGTTTTCATATTATTCGTAGTTTCTGATTGATTTAAATAGTGGATGTCTGTACGAGCCTGATGGCGTACGTTGGAAGTAAGTAAATGTAGCTGTTTTGCCAATATACCATTCAGCAATGTCATACATTTCTTCTAGTATAGGCATTTTGTCCATTACGGGCATTCCGAACTCGTTGCCGTCAACGTCTCGTGCAAGAAATTTGCCGATCGTGCCAGTACGTTTGCCTTTGCCTTCCACCCAGCCGATGATCGTCGCTTCGGTGTCGTGGAATTCTTTGTATTTTTGTAAATTGTAACTGCGTTTTTGTTCATAGGGTTTGTTATTACGTAATATTGCGCCTTCATAGCCTTGTTTAGTAGTAAATTGATAATACATTAGTCTTGCTGTAACATCGCTTTGAACATTGTATGTTTCAACTGTTTTACAGTATTGCAATGTAAATTCTTTATGTAAATTTTTAATACTTTGATTACGATAATCAAAACTATTATCAGGCGTATCAGGCATGAATATGTCATAGTTGTGAAATTGTATTACTTTAGCTTCGTTACGCTCAGCATCAGATGGTGTTTGTTTACGTACAAGAGAGATAATTTTGTTAAAGTTATCTTTGTACTTGTGGTTGTATAGCTCACCGTCTAGTACGATGTGAGGATACTTAGTAAACAATGGCACAAGTTCATCTAATATGTGCTGAGCGTTCATAAATCGTTTGTGGTTACGTGAAAACGCACCATTTTTAGTAATGTAACAGCGTACACCATCGAGCTTCGGTTGTATAAAAGAATCTTTGTCAAATTCTTTTTTACCTACAGGATGTGCAAGCATTACTTTAAAGTTTGTCATAGTCTGCTTTGATTTTATCATATATTTCTTGTAATTCTTTTAATAGTTCATATTTTTCTTCTTGTATTAGCTTTTCTTTAGTCAACATTAACTCTGTTAACTGTGAAGCAAGTGTATCTTTCATACTATATTTAGCATTGCCAAATGCATCTACATCTTTATGTATAAACTCTTCAGCAGAAGTTACATCTATGTTAGGATCTTGCGTAAAGTTAAAGTGTAGATTATCTAGCACTTTTTTTGCTATCATATCAGATAGCTCATTTAATTGTTCTGGTGTCATATTAATCTTCGTTTTCATCTTCGTCTTTTAATTCATCTAAGTAATCTTGTACTTCATATTCAGGTAAGTATTGATCAAAGTCAGCTATAAATACTACAGCAACATCATCATCATAAGATACATCTTTAATTCTATCAATTACAGTATTAAAATCTGGTTCGTAGTAATATACGTCATATTCCCAGTCAAGATTATGAGGATCAGAAGTTATTACGTGCACTTCATAGCCATCAGCTGTGTTCCATGTGCCTATTTCTAAGTCCATACCGTTACCACGATAGTCATCGGTTAATTTTACATTCAAAACTTTTGAAAGTTCATCATATACATTCATTGTTTTTACTGTCATAGTATTGTCTTTTACATTCATTGTTCTAATTGTTTAAACATTTCAGTTATTTCATTTGTTATATTATCACAAGCTTTTTTGTTTTGTAACGTATTTTTTGTAACTATTCTGTTACCATGCTTGAAGGTATACGTACCGTTTTTCCAGTTTATATCTATTCTCATATTAATCTAATTGTTGTTTCATTATATGCATGACAATTTGTCTTGCTGTTCCTGTTAGTGACATTTTGTCACCATACAAACCTGTATATTCTAATTTATAAGAATCAGGTTTTACTTTTTTAAATTCTGTATCGTATTTATTTCCTGCCATATCTTGGTTTTATTCGTCTAAAGTATCCCATATTATTTATTTTCTCCGTGTATAATGTTTTCTATATCTTTCCAAGCAAAGTTTATATCAAATTCATGATAACCATCTTCACTGTATGCAGAAGCATATTCATTAGCTAAAGTTAAAGCTCTACGCTCTATTCTGTTTTCTAATTGATTCTGACCTAAATAAGCACCTGCGTACAAGCAACCTACAGCAATTAATCCTGTTTTTAGTTTATTCATAGTGTTTATCTAATAATTTATTTGCCGTTTCAAGGCCAATCTCATTTGTTTCATATAGAAACCATATTAATTTAGTCATTTTAAGTGTTTTTTACTGTTAATATATACTTGCATATCACGCCAAACTCTTAAGTTTCTGATACAACCTCTTGCAACATCACTAGTTTGTTCGCTGTCTATGCCTGCTAAACCTTTATGCCTATTTTTAAAATAGTGCATAAGTTCGAATTCATGATGTTGAATTTTAGAATACAACTTATTGTGTATTGCTTCGTCAACATATTCTTGTGTCTCTTTTTTATTCATACTTGTTTATTTAGTTGCGGTGACAGGATTCGAACCTGTGACCTCGAGTTTATGAGACTCGCGAGCTGACCACTGCTCTACACCGCTAAATGCTATTCTAAGCAATCACCGCAAATATCGCAGTAATGATAGTCTTCGTCTGTCATATGCGTACCACATATTTCACAGTTTAATATTGTCTTTGTTGCCATTGTGTTATTTCTGAGTTATATCGCTCGTAGTATTCACGTTCTATCGCTTCAACTTGAGCATTTGTTATTTTCATTATTTTATTTACCTTGTGTTTCCTCTTTTTCATTTATTGCTTCATTTATAAGATTTTCTGCTATTTCATAATAATTTACTTGAGCTAAAAATGCGTTAGCATAAGAATTTTTTAGTAGATCTTTTTTTAATTCAGGACCATCACCGAATACAGCATCTTCAACTAATTCTTTAATATAGTCAGAATCAACATGCTCATGTTCATACCAGTCATAACCATCTATTATTTCTAAATTAACTCGCCATGTAGCGTAGTTAGTCCACCCGTTGTGTTTATCGTATTCGTAACCCATTATTTATTTATTTAATATTAGTGGAAGTGGGCGGAGTCGAACCGCCGTTAAGCTTGACTACAATGCTTTCGCTTGACTACGTTTTTTAATTGTTATCCCAATGCTTGCTTACCAAATCACTCCCTATTTTCTACGCCAAGCTCTGTGCACTTGTGCACTTAATTCTTGACTTACTATTTGTAATTCTTGTACTTGTTTGTTTGCAATAATAGGTATATAACTTACTTTTTGAGTACTTGAGCACTCTACACAGTTATTATAACCTAATTTAATTCTTACTGGATGTAGTTCTCTACCACAAAAAGCAACTTTACCTGTCTCTTATACACATCTCCGAGCCCACGAGACTCCTGAGCATCT
>OJHG01000974.1_pt1 | contig 10383 bp, 6 predicted proteins | sample 1594761 | NCBI WGS metagenome assembly OJHG01 (sample SAMN05416786, study PRJEB24817) | seawater metagenome | isolation source: Sea water | place: Canada:Atlantic | collected 2013-07 | reverse complement strand
GCTGAAGCATAATTAAATAAAAACCTATGCATTTAGAAATAGTATCACCTGAAGCAGTCTTATTTTCATCTAATGTAGATTCTATATCTGTGCCCGGTACAGATGGAGAATTTCAAATGTTAAATAATCACGCAGCCGTAGTATCTACTTTAAAAGAAGGAACTATAAAAATTCATGTACATACTCAAGAACATCTAGAATTAGATAACTTGCATGGTAAGATTGTATCTCATGCAGATGATGATAAAGTTCTAACTTTAGTTATTTCATCTGGTACCATTGAATTAAAAGACAATAAAGTAATTATTTTAGTTGACTAATACAGTTTTCTTACAAAAATTTAAAAACCTGAATACATAACTATTCAGGTTTTTTTATGCAAAACTTTGGTATAACTATTAATATATATTCATAAAAAAGCATCTCAGAAATGAGATGCTTTTTTTATTTTTTGAGATTTTCTGATTAATTTCCAGTAACTTTTACATTGTCTATTTGGAAGGTAGTTGTTATTCCACCGTCTGATCCTTCATATCTAAAGGCAACATGTACCTTACTAGATAAACAAGAAATATTGATAGATCCAGAACTAGAGAAGCTGTTGTAACCACCAGAGGGGCCAGATGATAATGCAGCATCTATTTTTAGCCAAGTTGCTGTTGTTACATCTCCTGTAAAATTAGACGATACATACGTTGTAAGCGCACTTCCATTATCATACCCTGTATTTGTTTCAAATGTTAATTCTTCATCTGTTGTGCCATCTAAATCGATTTCTGGGGATACTAGCCAAGCTTCTAGAGGAGACTCATCACTTCTGTAAGCAGATATTTGTACATATCTATTTCCACTAAAACTTTTTGAAGAATATAAGGTACTTCCTCCATTTACATTTACATTAGTCCATCCAGCATTAGTGATATCATTGGTAGATGTGATGTTTTCAAAATCTTCATTAAGCAAAACAACACTTCCTCCAATATTTCCAACTCCACAATCTAACACTGGAGGGTCACAACGTTCCGAATCATTAAATGCTAAATCTGATGGAGTATTGGCAATTACAACTAAAAATTCTGATCTATAGTCTTTAGATAAAACAGCTGTAAACATTCCCTTACCTGAAGGAACAACATTTGATTTAAAGCTTGCAAACGTACTAGTTTGTAGCTGAATAGTTTTTTCTGTATCACATTCAAATATAGTTCTGAATCCATCAAACTCATCATTTGCTTCTCCTGCAAAAGTTTTACCTAAATCAGACTTGATTACCTGAGCCGAAGTTAGTTGAATCATAGTATTGATATGATCTCCTGTAATAGCTGCTAAGCCGATGTTTGTAGGAATGATATCTGCAACAGTTGCTGATCTAAAAATATGATCTTCTACTGATGTAGATGGTATGTCATCTACTTGATCACCACTTAAAACTCCTAAAACATATTTTCCAGGAATATTATTTGTTGGGTTTATATAATTAGCGCTTTCTCCATCATCATAAGATACAGTTAGACCATCTAATTTAATATATACTTTTCTCCCTAAGTCATAAGTTTCACTTAGAGAAGTTTTGTTCAAAATAACTTCAATTCCGGCAGTAGCGTTTTCGGATTTATCTTGAATAATTATTTTCTTATAAAAATTTCCTGCTGCATCGGTAGAAACAACATACCCTTCTACATAAGTAGGATTACTTTCATTCTCGTAAAAGGTGTAAATTAAATCACCACTGGCATTATATTCTTGTTGTAAGGCACTTTTTATAGCCGTAATACTTGAATTTACCTCAATATTAGGTTCTTGTACAGTTACATTAGGCACATCAAACTCTCCATCTTCTACACAAGAGATGATTGTAATGGCAATCAATAAAAATGATATAATGCCATAAAATTTAGTTGTTTTCATAAGTATATGTATTAATAAGTTTTTTATTTTTTTTTAAAATCTATAATTTAGGCTTAAGAAATAGGTTGTTCCTCTACCAAACCAATATTTATTACCAAATACAGGAGTGTCTAACTCCTTATCTTCTTTAAGTTGTCTGTAGTTTGCATTCCTACCTTGTTCAAAACCACCTGATTTATACTTGGTGTCAAATATATTTCCAACACTAGCAAATAAACTGATATATTGACTCCCTATTTTCCAAGATTTTCCTCCAATCATGTTTACCACCATATAGTTATCAAACTTTTCTTGTTGTAATAGTTGTCTTGCTATATTTTCATCATAATCATTAAAAGGAATTCCTCCATCATCTGCAAAGTTAGATGTTCTTGTTAATGGGGCAATATCTACATAAACATTGTCAAAGAAGTTAGCTGTTGCGCTTACAAACCAATAGTCTGGATCTCTATATTCAAATCCTACAGAATAAGCTGTTTGAGGTCCTGCTGCTAGTTTATAATTTTCTAAGTTAGAAGATCCAAAATCTTTACGGCCATCTACGAAACCTGCATCTTGAGACCTAGTATTATTTTCAGTTGTTAGGTAAAGATTAGGATTGTTGTCGTAAGTATATTGTCCTAAATTACCAGCAGCTTTTAATTTAATAGTAGGTGTTACTTGAGCTTCTATGCCAAATTCAGCACCAAAGTGTTTTTTATCAATTCCAGATAAAATTTCTTGCACAAACGCAGTATTGTCTCCTCCAATACCATCGGCAAAGAAAAATGAAATTTCAGTTGCATCTTGTACTTTGGTGTAATATCCTGTTAATTTAGCTTGTAAGAACGCACCTCTATATATATAACTAGCATCAGTTGATAGTACTTTCTCGCTTGTTAAATTTTCTACAGTATTATTGTTCTCCCTTGAATTTGAAAATGAGTTTCTTAGGTTTGGAGCTTTTGTTAAATATCCTGCATTTGCGTCAAAAATATGACGCCCTGATATTTTATAGGTCATTCCTCCCTTAGTTCCGTAGTTTGTAAAGTTTAGTTCTTCAGATTTACCGAATGAATTATCTACAAAACCACCATTTTGAAATAAGCCATCTCTTTGATGAGAAGTATTAGAAATACTAGTAGCCAGATAAAAATCAACCTTATTGAATTTAAATTGTCCTTGAAAAAAACCATCAACAACGTTTGAATATAAATTGAAGTTATATTTAAATACATCTCCAGTTCTAGCAATATTTAATGGGTTCAATAAGTTATTTTGTTTTTCATCAAAAGTATCTGCAAACGAATCCGCGTCTAAATAACCATTTCCACCTAATAGGTCAATAATTTCAGCAAAGTTTTTAGAAGTCAGCTGTGTATATTGTACCCTTGCATTTAACTTAACATTGTCAGAGACATCTTTATTTAAAATGGTATTGATTGTAAACTGCGTGTCATCATTCCTGTCTTCATAAAGTGCGTACGAAGAATTTCCATTATTATTTGGGTTCGCATTGGCGTTGTACAAGCTATTCCAATCTAACTGACCATCGTTTACGAAGTTTTGTTGAATCTCATAGATATTTGAATAGCCTTGTCTTAAACCATAACTTGGTAATTTTTGATAATAAGTAGGGTCTGGATTAGATGCACCTAGATTAACGATGTAAGGATTTCCATTTCCATCAACGGCGTCTCCGTCAACTTTAGTTCCATTATTATCAATTCTACTATTTCCAATTTTTCCTGTTTGATAGGAAGCATTGGTATTTAGAGATGTAGTCTCATTAATATTCCAATAATGGTTTAACATTAATATAGGTTCAGAAACTTCTTTTATGCGGGAGTTTCTAATTTTATCATTTTGGGTTCCCCAATAAGAATTGTATTGAATTCCTTTAAGATCAAATACCTCTTGAGTTTGTGGAGCCGATTTCCCTCTTCTGTTAAAAGCAGTGATGGAAGTAAAACTTAAACTATGCTTGTCATTAAACTTTTTCTCAATAGATCCAAAAAAAGAAGTAGCATTATACATCGTACCATTTACAAATCCCTCTCTTCCTTCTCTTCTACTTGCAGCAACTGTGAATGCCCAACCATCTTCTGATAAACCAGAAGAATGTGTCGCCATAGCTCTGTGTGTGTAACTTCTGTTTGAAGAGGCATATGAAATACGAGTACCGGTTCTCTGCTCTGAAGCTCTAACATTAATATTTGTAGAGCCTAAAATACCACCAAAAGTAAAATCTGAAGCTCTTAACCCATTACTAAACTCTTGATTTCTTAGTACATCATTTAAACCTCCCCAATTACTCCACTGTGGTCTTCCGTTGTAAAGCTTATTCATTTCTATTCCATTAATAAGGACCTTTCCGTTCTCTGAATCTAATCCTCTTATTCTAAAAAATGAAGAACTAAATTCAAAAGCTGCTGTTCTAAGATAGATATCTCTTGATGCTTGAAGAAGTCCAGATATATTATCTGCGGCACTAGTATCATCATTTAACTCATCATCTGTTAAAGTTACTGTACTTAAATCTTCTTCTTCAGTTAAATCTTCATATAATAAGATTGTTCCTAAATCAATTGTATTACCCGTAAGTTCAACAGGAAAATTTTGTGTTTCGTACCCTTTGTAAGAGATCTCAAGAACATAAGATCCATTGGATAAGTTTTGAAGAATAAAAACACCGTTTTCGTTTGTAAGAGTACTAACCGTACTCTCTTTAACGTTGATAGCCACCCCCTTTAGTTGATTGTTTTCTTCGCTATCTACAACTACTCCCTTAATTACATTTTGAGCAACTGTGCTAAAAATGACAAGAAAGAAGAGTAATAAAGTTGTAATAATTTTTCTCATTGATTGCTTTGTTGTTTTAAATTAGATGTTGCTTAAGAAAGTTCAAAATTACCAAAAATTAATTGATGTAGTTGTTAAAATTAAAATATTTAATAGAAAGCTATAAATTAGTTCTTTATGTTTGCACTTTAAAACTTTTTTTTGATATGAAAAAAATACTTTTTTTAATTACAATATTTTGTTCTTCGTTTGCTTTTAGTCAAAATAAAGGGAAGGATTATACTATTAGAACAGTTGCGTTTTATAATCTTGAAAACTTATTTGATACTATTAACGACGTTACAAAAAACGATGAAGCAAGCCCAATGATGGAATTAAGAGCAAATCGTTCTAAAGTCTATTGGGATAAAATTGATAAACTAGCCTCAGTGATCTCACAAATAGGAAAAGATAAATCTAATACAAGTCCTGCAATTTTAGGAGTTTGCGAGGTTGAAAATAGAGCTGTTTTAGAAGATTTAGTTAATTCAGACAGATTAAAATCTAAACGATATGGTATTATTCACTATGAATCTCCCGATAAGAGAGGAATAGATGTTGCGCTTTTGTATCAACAACGTTATTTTAAACCAACTCATCATGAATCTTTTAATCCTAATATTTATAGAGATAACAGAAAAGTTTATACCAGAGATCAATTATTAGTTTCAGGATATTTAGATGATGAATTAATCCATATTATAGTAAATCACTGGCCTTCTAGAAGTGGAGGAGAAATGAAAAGTAGACCATTAAGGGAAAGAGCAGCCTATCAAAACACTAAAATTATTGATCAAATTAAGCAAAAAGAAGAAAACCCTAAGATATTAGTTTTAGGTGATTTTAATGATGACCCAATTAATAGTAGTTTCAAAAAAGTACTAAAGACAAAAGGGAAAAAGAAAGATGTTATTCAAGGAGATTTATATAATCCTTTTGAAAAATTGTTTAAAAAAGGGTATAATACAGGTGGGTATAGAGACAATATTAGCATGTTTGATCAAATCTTAATTACCTCTGCATTATTAAACCAAGGAGAAAAAGATTTTTCTAGTTATAAAATGTTCAATCCCGCAGTGTTTAATAAAAGTTTTTTGACAAATAAAAAAGGGCGTTATAAAGGATATCCTTTTAGAAGTTTCTCTTTTGGAACCTATACTGGAGGGTATAGTGATCATTATCCAGTTTACATGTACTTGATTAAAGAAAAATAAAAAAACAATTTTTAAAAGGAGCTATCTAAATCAGAAGGTTTCTTTAAGTCTTTTAAAAGCAGTTGAATTGAGGTATTGCCATTCCACTCATTCTCATCTAAACTATAGGCAATATCAAAATCATTTTCGATGAACTTCATTTTGTCACCCAAACGAAAACCAATGGCATTGTATGTTTTTTGATCAGCTCCATAGATAATATTAAGCTTTAAGTGAGTTTTGTCTGAGCCTACTGTTTTTCCATATCCATTATCTCTTACTGAAGTAGTGGTAAACACCGGTTTCATGTTTTGTGGACCAAAAGGCCCCATTTGTTGAATAATTCTAAAAAACTTAGGATTTATATCGGATAATTCTAGGGACGCATCAATTGTAATTTCAGGAATAAGTAATTCTCTTTCTATGCTACTGGCTACTACTTCTTCAAATTTATTTTTAAAAGCGGCATAATTAGTAGGTTCTAGTGTTAAGCCAGCGGCATATTTATGTCCTCCAAATTGTTCAATAAATTCTGAGCATTTCTCTAAAGCATCATAGACATCAAAGCCTTTAACAGATCTTGCAGAAGCCGCAAGCTTGTCGCCACTTTTAGTAAAGACCAACGTGGGTCTATAATAAGTTTCAATTAAACGAGAAGCCACAATTCCAATCACCCCTTTATGCCATTTTTCATCAAAAACAACCGTTGTGAATTTTTCTTTTTCTTGGTTTTTTTCAATTTGAAGTAACGCTTCTTTTGTAATTTCAGCATCCAAGACCCTTCTTTCAGAGTTATAGTTGTTAATTTTTTTTGCAAACTCTAATGCTTGATCAAAGTTAGCTTCAGTTAAAAGTTCAACAGCTGCATTGCCATGTTTTATTCTTCCGGCAGCATTAATTCTTGGAGCAATCATAAAAACAACATCAGTAATGGTCAATACTTTTTTATCAATCTGTTGTATAATTGCTTTGATTCCATTTCTTGGGTTCGAATTAATAACCTGCAATCCAAAATATGTTAACACTCTATTTTCACCTGTCATTGGTACAATGTCAGCAGCAATTGCTATAGCAACCAAGTCTAAATACTGCGTTAAATGTTCAATTGTTTGACCCCTGTTTGAGGCCAATGCTTGAACCAATTTAAAGCCTACTCCACAACCACACAACTCATCGTAAGGATATGAACAATCGTTCCTTTTTGGATTCAAAACTGCAATGGCGTCAGGAATTTTGTTTCCTGGTTTGTGATGATCACAGATAATAAAATCAATATTTTTTGCGGTTGCATAGCTTACTTTATTAATGGCTTTAATGCCACAATCTAAGGCTACAATAATTGAAAAATTATTATCGGCAGCAAAATCAATTCCTTTGTAGGAAATACCATAGCCCTCATCATATCGATCTGGGATATACGTTGAAATACTTGTAGTAATTGTTTTTAAATAAGACGCAACCAAAGATACGGACGTAGTTCCGTCTACATCATAATCACCATAAATAAGAATATTTTCATTGTTGGCAATTGCTTTTTCTATTCTAGAAACAGCAATATCCATGTCTTTTAGTAAAAAAGGATCATGAAGGTCCTCTAATGATGGACGGAAAAATTTTTTTGCAGCTTCAAAACTATGAACACCTCTTTGAACCAAAAGTTTAGACAGTGTTGTGTCTATAGAAAGATCTTCTGAAAGTTGTTGTACTACTCTGGGATTAGTTGCTGTTTTTAATGTCCAACGCATTGCAATTTTTTTATTGCTTATGAAGATACACTTCTGTTGTTACTTTTGCAAATTGTCGAAACATTTCCATCACACCACAATATTTATCTACTGATAATGTTACTACTTTGTTTATTTTTTCTTCTTGTAAATCATTTCCATAGAAATGATATTCTACACTCACTTTATGATAGTATTTAGGATGCTCATCTGTTAACTCTCCATGAACAATCATTTTAAAATCTGAAACATCAGCTCTCATTTTTTTTAATAAAGAGATTACATCTAAACCTGAGCATCCTGCCAGAGATGATAACATCATTGCTTTTGGTCGTAGACCTCTATTTTCATTACCCTCATCTGGAGCATCCATATAAATTTTATCTCCACTGGGATTATCAGATTCAAATAGCATATTTTCTTTCCAAATGGTTGTAACGGTATTTGTCATATTTTTAAATCTAGGTTGTATATTTACAAAAGTAATGACAAAGATTTAATAACTCCTGTTTATTTTAAATATAGAATGAATTTTGCTAATAAAGTGCTCCCATTAATACTTTTACTTGGATTTTTAACGAACCTGTCTTCACAAACGAATTTGCCTCCAGAGCTTTTTGCAGATGTTAGAGAAGCCTATTGTCCTTTAAATCAAATTAAAATAGGATCTAACTTTACGATAACTGACCCTGATGACTCAGGACTAGCATATTTTAACATTCAAATATCTTCAGGGTATTCATCAGGTAATGAACTCTTGATTTTAACAGGAAGTCATCCCACTATTCAAACCTCTTGGAATATAAATGAGGGAAAACTAACACTAACACCTGTAACTTCTACTCAAATTTCATATTCAGAATTACAGGCTGCAATTAGAGATGTTGTTTTTGAGAGTACAGATGCTAATATTAGCGGAGAACGTTTTTTTTCCTTTACTATAGGAGATGGAAATTATTTGCCATCTACAGATCATTTTTATGTTTATTTTGAAAACGTTGGTATTTTATGGTCTGATGCTAAGGTCTTGGCTGAAGCATCAAACTATTATGGTCTTCAAGGGTATTTAGCTACTATTTTATCTCCTGAAGAAAATCAAATATCTGCTGAGCAAATAACAGGTACAGGTTGGATTGGTGGCAGTGATGAAGAAACTGAAGGTGTCTGGAAATGGGTTACAGGGCCAGAAAGTGGAACTGTTTTCTGGAATGGAACGGCAAGTGGTTCTTCGCCCCCTGGAGTATATTCAAACTGGAATACTGGTGAGCCAAATGAATCTGGAAGTGGCGAAGATTATGCGCATATTAAGGCTGATGAAATTATTGGTATTGATGGTTCTTGGAATGATTTATCAAATACAGGAATTACAGATCCAAATAGCCTCTATCATCCTCAAGGATATATCGTAGAATACGGAGGAACTCCTGGAGATCCAATTTTAAATATTTCAGCGAGTACTAGTATTTATATTCCTGAAATCACAGCTACTATAGACGGTGAAACGTGCCCTGGAGGAAGTGTTGTTTTAGAGGCAACAGCAACGGAAGGAGATGTTTTTTGGTATGATAACATTAATGGAGGCAACTTACTTGCTACAGGAAATACATTTACATCACCTCTATTAGATGTTTCTAAGACTTATTATGCTTCTGTTTCTCCTGAGGGATGTTCCACAATAACTAGAGTAGCTTTAGAGGCAATTGTAAACCCACTACCTGTAGTCACAGACCCACTTATTTTAACTATTTGTGATGATGATCAAGATGGTTTTATTACCTTAGACTTGAGCTCTTTAGATTTAGATATTTCTGCAGATTTCATAAACGAAACATTTCAATTCTATCCAACAGAAATAGATGCTGAAAACGATACTCAAGAATTTTTAGATTCATCTAATTACACAAATACTACCAATACAAATGATTCTGTTTGGGTTAAAACTACAAATTCTAATGGCTGTTATGCTATATCACAAATCCTTATTCAAGTAAGTAATACTGTTATTCCAACTACTTTTGACAGAACCTTTGAACTGTGTGATGATTATCTGGATTCCGACGGAAATGACTCAGCTAATAATGATGATACAGATGGAGTTTCAAGTTTTGATTTTAGTTCTGTAACTAACGAAATTGTTGCTTTATTTCCAGCATCTCAAACAATAAACGTTTCTTATTATGAATCATTAGCTGATGCGAATATTCCTGTAAATCCAATTTTTAATACAGGTGGCTACAGAAATATTGCCTCACCCTTTACACAACAAATTTTTATTCGAGTAGACAATCCTTCCAATGTCATTTGTGCTTATGTAGGAACTCACATTACATTGTCGGTGATTCCTGTTCCTGAGATAGATGTTATCCCTAATCTTGATATTTGTGATGATGCTAGTGATGGAGATGATACGAATGGTTTTGTTCAGTCCATAGACCTAGAAAGTCATACTCCAATCATTCTTGGAACTCAAGATCCAGCCAATTTTACAGTGACTTACCACTCAAACGAATCTGACGCTATTTCAGGTTCCAGTTCATTAAGCTCACCTTTTACCAATACAACAGTAGATCAACAAACAATTTATGTTCGGGTAATTAACGATTCAACGGGATGTTTGATAGATCGACTTAGTTTTGATGTTGTTGTTAATCCGCTACCTATCATCACTGATATTGTAGAGTTGAAACAATGTGATGATGATACAGATGGTTTCTCTAATTTTAATTTAAATGAAGCTG
>OJHG01000968.1_pt1 | contig 10482 bp, 9 predicted proteins | sample 1594761 | NCBI WGS metagenome assembly OJHG01 (sample SAMN05416786, study PRJEB24817) | seawater metagenome | isolation source: Sea water | place: Canada:Atlantic | collected 2013-07 | reverse complement strand
AATTATTCCAAATAACCAAAGCATACAAACTTTTCCCTGCTAAAATTGTTGAAAACCTTGAAGATTACACTAAGTATTTCTTAGGTGATTTTTTAAAGAAACGTGCAGAATTATATGAAATGTATTTATCTGTAAAAGATGCAAGCTATATGAAATGGGCCATCTATAACGTACTTCATTGGAAGCAAGAAAATGCGCCAAAAAACATCCTACATATTCACGGAAATGAAGACCATGTTTTTCCTTCAAAACACATTAATAATTTTATACTGGTAAATAAAGGAACTCATGTAATGATTTTATTAAAAGCTAAAGAAATTTCAGATATAATTTACAAGAATATATCCTGATATTTCATTTGTATTTTCTTAATTTTAAGTTTTACTAATTTAAGGAAAATTCAATGCAGAAAATAGTTCGTTTTTTATCAATAATATTCATCACTATACTCTCTATAACTTTTTTTAATGCAGTCTATATTTCTGATGTATCTTCAAAAAAAAATACAGCAGATACGTATATTATAAAAGCTTTAAAGATTCCTGGTGAGTTAACCTTTGCTGGTGAAAAAGTTCCAACAGAGCTTTATGATATTAAAGAGCGAATGGATAGAGAGTTATTAGTAAACACCTATTGGCAATCTAATGGTTTATTATTAATTAAAAGAGCCCATAAGTATTTTCCAATAATTGAACCCATGTTGAAAAAATATGGAATCCCAGATGATTTTAAGTACTTAGCTGTTGCAGAAAGTGGATTAGAAAATAACTCATCCTCTGCTGGTGCTGCTGGATTTTGGCACTTTTTAAAATCTTCTGCTAAAGAGTACGGCTTAGAAGTAAATCAAAATGTTGATGAGCGTTATAACCTTGAAAAGGCAACAAAAGTGGCTGCAGATTATCTAAAAAAATCAAAAAAACGATTTGGATCCTGGACCCTTGCAGCGGCTGCTTACAATGCAGGAAATGCAAGGATTGCTAGAAATCTAAAAAAACAACAAGTAACCGATTATTACGATTTATTATTAAATACAGAAACCTCTCGTTATGTCTTTAGAATCTTAGCGTTAAAAGAAGTGCTGTCAAATCCTAAAAATTATGGTTTTGAATTTGAAAATGATGATTTATATACATTACCGAAAATCAAAACTGTAAAAGTTGATACTGTAATTACAAATATAGCCTCTTTTGCAAAAGGTTTTAACACAAATTACAAAGAGTTAAAGCTACACAATGCCTGGTTAAGAGAAAACAAACTGAATAATAAAAGTAGAAAAATATACGATATCAAAATTCCAATAAAATAAGTACTCGCATAAAAAAAGCCTATCTGTTAAGATAGGCTTTGTTTGAAAAATTAACTAGTAGTATATATTAGATTACTCTTACGTTTACTGCGTTTAATCCTTTTCTTCCATCTTGTAATTCAAATTCTACTTCATCATTTTCACGAATTTCATCGATCAAACCTGATACATGTACAAAATGTTCACTGTTGTTTCCTTCTTCTACGATAAATCCAAATCCTTTAGATTCGTTGAAAAATTTTACGGTACCTTTACTCATAATATTAATTTAATTGTGTTGCCTATTTATTTATGGACAACGTAGTTTATAAAGGCGCAAATTTACATTAAAAAATCTAAAAATCACAATTTTAACTAATTTCTTTTGCACACAGTTAAATAACTGCTTTTTAGAGGATTGATTTAACTCTACCTACTAAACCTGAAATTAATTGTACTTTTATTCCATGAGGATGACTAGTTGAGTTCGTTAATATGTGCTGAACTATACCTTCCGTTAGCTGCCCTGTTTTTTGATTATTTTTTTGTATAATACGAACCTTAGCTCCTATTTTTAATATGTTTTCTTGTTGTTCCATTCATTTTTAGAAAGATTTTTTTAATTTTTCAAATTCAGCAACGATATTTTCTAAGACTTCTTTTGCCGGTTCTATTTTATGAATAATCCCCGCAATTTGTCCAATTTCTAATTCTCCATTCTCTAAATCACCTTCAAACATTCCTTTTTTAGCTCTTGCTCTACCTAACAATTCTTTAATTTGATCAACAGTAGGATTTTTCTGATACAACTCTTGAACTTCATCATAGAACTTGTTTTTTACCAATCTAACTGGTGCTAATTCTTTTAAGGTAAGATGAGTGTCACCATCTTTTACTTCTAAAATTGTTTGTTTAAAATTATCATGTGCAGAAGATTCTGGAGTTGCTGCAAATCTACTTCCAATCTGCACTCCATCTGCTCCCAATACCATTGCAGCTAACATTCCTCGTCCACTTCCTATGCCACCCGCCGCAATTAAAGGGATTTTCACTTGTTCTTTCACCATCGGTATTAATGTAAACGTTGTACTTTCCTCACGCCCGTTATGTCCACCTGCTTCAAAACCTTCACATACAACCGCATCAACTCCTGCAGATTCAGCTTTTAATGCAAATTTCACAGAACTGACTACATGCACAACGGTGATTCCTTTTTCTTTCAAAAAAGAAGTCCATGTTTTTGGATTTCCTGCAGAAGTAAATACAATCTTAATACCTTCTTCTACAATTATATTCATCAATTCAGAAATCTGCGGATACAACATCGGTATATTTACCCCAAAAGGCTTGTTGGTAGCTTTCTTGCATTTTTGAATATGCTCTCTTAATACATCTGGATACATAGAACCCGAACCTATTAAACCTAATCCACCAGCATTAGAAACAGCTGACGCTAATTTCCAACCACTCACCCAAATCATTCCTCCTTGAATTATTGGATACTTAATTTTAAAGAGTTGTGTAATAGTATTTGTCATTTTGAAATATTAAGAGATAACACCAGAACCTAATAATTCATCTCCATAGTACCATGCTACGAATTGCCCTTCTTGAATAGCAGATTGAGGATTTTTAAACTCAACAAACAGCCCATTGCTAACTTTATAAAGAGTTGCTGATTCTAAAGGTTGACGATATCTTATTCTTGCTTGTACTTCCATAAAATCATCAATATTTAACTTTAAATCTTCACGAATCCAATGTTCTTCTTTATTGGTTACAAACAATACATTTCTAAATAACCCTTTATGGTTTTTTCCTTCACCTACATAAATAATATTATCAACTACATCTGTTTCAATGACAAACAAAGGTTCTTTAGTACCACCAACAGCAAGACCTTTACGCTGTCCTTTTGTAAAGAAATGGGCTCCTTGATGTTTACCAACAACTTTTCTGTCTTCTTGCGAATATTGAAATTTTGTTCCAAAAAAATCTAATGCAGCTTCTTTAGTTGAAAAGGCAGGAATATCTCTTTTAAAAATATCAGAATTATCATCAACTTGAACGATAACTCCTTCTTTGGGGTGTAATTTTTGCTGCAAAAATTCTGGTAGACGAACTTTACCAATAAAACATAATCCTTGTGAATCTTTTTTATCAGCAGTAATTAAATCTGCTTTTTTAGCAATTTCTCTTACTTCTGGCTTTGTTAACTCTCCAATTGGAAACAATGCTTTTGTTAGTTGCTGTTGTGATAATTGACATAAAAAATACGATTGATCTTTATTAGTATCTATTCCTGTTAGTAGCCTATAAACAGATGCACCATCAATGATTTCTTCTTTTTTTCTGCAATAGTGACCGGTTGCTACATAATCTGCACCTAAGTTTAAAGCAATATCCATAAAGACATCAAACTTAATTTCTCTATTACACAAAACATCAGGATTTGGGGTTCTTCCTTTTTCGTATTCATCAAACATATAATCAACAATACGCTCTTTGTATTGCTCACTCAAATCTACTACCTGAAAAGGAATACCTAATTTTTCAGCAACAATTAAGGCATCATTACTATCTTCTAACCAAGGACATTCATTAGAAATAGTGACAGAATCATCATGCCAGTTTTTCATAAAAAGACCAATGACTTCATATCCTTGTTCTTTTAACAAATAAGCAGTAACACTGCTATCTACACCACCGGAAAGTCCAACTATTACTCGTTTCATGAATTCTCATCTAAATCTCTAACAAATTTACAAAATGCTTCCTAAATTTGTTTGTAATCAGATGATGAATTTATTTATAATCTATAATTTAATAAAAATGGCCTTAAATATGAAATCAATCATCATCATTTTTTATTTCACTTTTATTAAATTTAGTTGCTTTTTTTTGTTGTTTTTTTGAAACTTTTTTTCCACCAATGTAGAACTCCCATTTTCCAACTCTCTTACCATCTTTGTAGATTCCTTCTTCTTTTAAATCGCCATTTAATCCATAATATTTACCTGCTCCATTTAAAATATTATCTACATAATGAACATTTTCTATTAAAATACCCTGATCGGAAAAGTTTTTAGAAAACCCATTTTTCATTCCACTAGTGTACTGAGTAATTTCTAATGTTTTTCCATTTTCATAATAATTCATTAATTCACCATCTAATTTTCCATCTATATAATATTCTACAGAAAATAATTTTCCATTTGGAAAATAGTAAATCCACTTTCCTACTCTATTTTTACCGACCATAGCTCCTTTTGTCCTGAGTTTACCATCTAAATTATAATAGCTAACTTTTGCAAAATCTGAGATTGGTGAAAATTCTTTGATAATTGTTGGATGCTTTGAAGTAGTAATATCATAATATTTAAAAACACCAACCTCTTTGCCATCAATAAAAGCACCTACATATCGGATACGATTGTTGGAGTGATGTTTTTTCCAAACTCCTGTTCTAGCATTTTTGTTATTAAATTGATTAATTTTTTGTGCATTTAAAGTATTGAATTCACAAAAAAATAAACATAAAACAAAAAGTAAAAAATATCCTTTTGTCTTTGTTTTTAATTCATTTTTCATTAGGTAAATATACATAATTCTGATAATTTTAATTTTATGAGAGCAATTTTTAAACTAAAAGTAAACTTTATTAGAATGACTATTATAGCCTACCTAAAAAACAATATCTATAAATTTTTTCTTATAATTTAAAAACTAAAATAGTATGAAACTATTAAAAGATTTAAGTTTTAATTGTACTACATATTAAAATTTTAAACATTCTACAATACAAGCTTTTAATACATCCATAAAAACATTAAAAAAGCACTCAGTAAATCTAAGTAATTGAGTATTTTTGTTTATTTGAACTCAACTACAAAAAATGAATGTTACACAATTAAATGCCATCTCTCCTATTGACGGTAGATACCGAGGTAAAATAGCACAATTAGCAAATTATTTCTCAGAAGAGGCGCTTATAAAATATAGAGTTTTAGTTGAAATAGAATATTTTATTGCTCTCTGTGAAATACCACTTCCTCAACTAGCTAGTTTTGACCTCGCTCTTCTTCCTAAATTAAGAAAAGTATATAACAACTTCTCTACTGAAGATGCTCAAAGAATCAAAGACATTGAAAAGGTAACCAATCATGATGTAAAAGCTGTTGAATACTTTATAAAAGAAAAATTTGACCTACTGGGCTTAGAAAAATACAAAGAATTTATTCATTTCGGGTTAACATCTCAAGACATCAATAACACTGCTATTCCTTTGTCAATTAAAGATGCTATAAACGATGTTTATTTAGTAGAATTATCAGCCGTTTTAAAAAGGCTAAAAGAACTTTCAATAGATTGGGCAGATATTCCAATGTTGGCAAGAACTCATGGACAACCCGCCTCTCCAACTCGTTTAGGAAAAGAGATTGAAGTTTTTGTTGTAAGAATAGAAGAACAATTAAAGTTTTTAACCCAAATCCCTAATGCGGCTAAATTTGGAGGAGCTACAGGTAATTACAATGCACATAAAGTGGCATACCCATCTATAGATTGGAAAGAATTTGGAACAAGTTTTGTTTGTCATACATTAGGGCTACACCACTCTTTTCCAACGACTCAAATTGAACATTATGATCATATGGCGTCATTGTTTGATGGGTTAAAAAGAATAAATACTATAGTTATTGATTTAGATCGAGATATTTGGACTTATGTTGCTATGGATTACTTCAAACAAAAAATAAAAAAAGGGGAAATAGGTTCTTCAGCAATGCCGCACAAAGTAAATCCAATAGATTTTGAAAACTCTGAAGGGAATTTAGGAATTGCAAATGCAATTTTTGAACATCTTTCAGCAAAACTCCCTATTTCTAGAATGCAACGTGATTTAACTGACAGCACTGTCTTAAGAAACGTTGGAGTTCCGTTTGGTCATACCTTAATTGCATTTGCTTCAACCTTAAAAGGTTTAAACAAGTTATTGTTAAATGAAAGTAAGTTTCAGGAAGAATTAGAAAATAACTGGGCGGTAGTTGCAGAAGCAATTCAAACTATATTACGAAGGGAAGGGTATCCAAATCCATACGAAGCATTAAAAGGACTAACGAGAACAAATGAGAAAATAAATAAGCGTTCTATTGGAAATTTTATTGAAGGATTAGAAATCTCTAATAAAATTAAAACAGAACTAAAAGCAATAACACCATCTAATTTCACAGGAATTTAATGAAAAATAAATATAACTATAAAAAAATATCATTTTTTGTGTCTTTTTTCGGAGTCTTATTTTTATCATCCTGTAGCTCAGGAAAAAATGATGAAGCTGCAAGATTCAGAACAGGTGTTTTTGAAATTCCAGCTGGAAAAGGATATAGCAAAACTATTGTAACTAGAATTGATAGTATTCAAATTGAAGAATATACAAAATATACTGAAATATCTACTGATTCTGGGGTGTTTAGACAAGAAATAAAGAATATTGACACGTTATATATTACTTGGAAAAATAATTTTTTTTATACATTAAAGATGAAATCTCCAAAAAATGAGTTGGACAATGATCCTATTTTTGTGCAGATTAATAAGTTGTCGGATATTTCATATGATTTTACTGCTAAGATTGGATTTTCAGAATTTAAACAAAAAGGCACGGTATATAAAACACAGTAATAAATGGAATTATTTTTACAAGTTGATACTTGGGTAGCACTTATAACATTAACATTTTTAGAAATTATTTTAGGAATAGATAATATTATTTTTATATCTATTTCTGCTAATAAATTACCCAAAGAACAACAAAAAAAGGCAACTTTTTTAGGTTTAGCTTTAGCAATGATCACTCGTATTTTGTTACTTTTTAGTGTCTCTTATTTAATCGCTCTAAAAAACCCATTTTGGACAATTCATACCTCTTGGTTAGATGCTGGATTTACAGGGCAAAGTATCATTCTTTTTGTAGGCGGTTTATTCTTATTATACAAAAGTACTAAAGAAATCCATCATAAAATGGAACAAACAGGAGCTACAGAAGATACCTTTACACCAAAAAAAACAATAACATTTTCTAATGTAATTATACAAATCATTTTAATTGACATCGTCTTTTCTTTTGATTCTATTCTTACAGCTGTTGGTATGACAAATGGTATTGATGGAGCCTTAATGATTATGGTAATAGCTGTTATTATTTCGATGATCATTATGATGATTTTTGCAAACTCTGTTAGTACATTTGTAAATAACAACCCAACAATACAAATGTTAGCACTCTCATTCTTAATTCTTATTGGTTTTATGCTAATAGCAGAAGGAGCACATTTATCTCACTTAGAAATATTTAACAAATCTGTCGGCGTCATTCCAAAAGGTTATTTGTATTTTGCAATAGCTTTTTCATTGGGTGTAGAAGTATTAAATATGAAAATTCGTAAAAAGAAGAAATCATAAAAAAAATTAGAAAACATAGCGTCATATTACTAGTTTTTCTTCTAATACTACCTGCAAGTATTCAGCTAGTTCATGCTTTTGAACAACACGAACAAACTATTTGTACTTCTAAAACAGAAAATCACATTCATGAAAATGATTTTAAATGTGAGCTATGTCATTTACAAGCAAAAACATTTGCCATTCTTCCAAAAGAAATATTTTCTATTTCAGAAAAGAAAATAAATTTTAAAAAAGCTACAAATTATCAATTTCTTTATAAACATCAGCAATTATCATTCTCGCTAAGAGGGCCACCTTTTTTTAACTTTTTATAATACCTTATAAAAGATAAAAAAATAAAAACCCAATGTCAAAAAAATATTATTTGACTTACCTGTTGTTATGCTTTACTAGCGTAATTATAAGTCAAGATTGTATCCTAAAATTTGAAGGTATCGTAAAGGACTTCCATGATGGAACTCCTATTGAAGGCGCCTATATTAAAGTTGAAGGTTTCAATTTATATGGAGTTTCAGATCATAAAGGGAATTTTATTATTGAAAATATTTGTAATTCAAAATTTAAGTCAACAATCTCACATCTTTCTTGTGATTCAAAAATAGTTACTATAAATCTTGATAAAAAATCGTTTGTAGAAATTAGACTTGAACATCATATCGAAGAATTAACAGAGGTTAGTATTTCATCGCAAGTTGATAAAAAAACTAAAACCACTCAGGAGACTGTTATTAAAAATGATGTGCTAGAGCGATACAGTTCTTTAAGTTTGGGAGATGCAATTAAGGAAATACCTGGTATTTCATCTATCAATACTGGAAATACTATTGTAAAACCAGTAATTAACGGGTTGCATAGTAGTAGAGTCTTAATCATGAATAATAATGTTCGGTTACATGATCAGGATTGGGGAATAGAACACGCCCCTAATATTGATATAAATTCGGCAGGTAGTATTTCTCTAATAAAAGGAGCAAATGCATTGGAATATGGTGGAGATGCTATTGGTGGAGTTATTGTCTTAAATCCTACAAGGATTTTTGCAATAGATTCTCTTTTTGGAAAGACAGTATTAAACGCACATTCTAATGGAAAAGGATATGGTTTTAATACAACGTTTACAAAAACATTTTCTAAAGGTTTTTACATCAATGGACAATCTTCATTCAAACGGTCAGGGGATTATAATACTCCTAATTATTCTTTAACAAATACTGGAAATCAATCAAAGGCTTTTTCATTATTTATGGGGAAAAATCAATTTGAATATGGTTATGAAATTTATTACAGCTATTTAGAGAATACAATTGCAATCTTACGTTCATCTCATATTGGAAATGTAGAAAATCTAGTCGATGCTATCAATTCTTTACAACCGATGATTATTAATCCTTTTAGTTATGATATTAATGCTCCAAAACAAGAGGTTAGTCATCAAATATTTAAAGGGAAATTTTACAAACGTTTTAAGGAATTGGGCAAACTAGATATTCAATACGACTATCAAAATAATCATCGATTTGAATTTGATATTCGTAGAGGTGATGATCGTGATATAGCTGCCGTTGACCTTCAATTGCAAAGCCATACATTTAAATCGACTTTACAATTAGATTCTAAATCTCCGAATAGGTATAAAATAGGTTTGTTGGCTGTTTATCAAGATCATTTTCCAAATCCAGAGACTGGAGTCAGACGTCTGATTCCTGATTATGAAAAGTTTGACCTAGGGATTTTTACAATTGGTAATTTTAAACCCATTGAAAAACTATCTTTAGACGTTGGATTTCGTTACGATTTCAATCGAATTAATGCTAAGAAATTTTATCAAACATCACGTTGGATAGAAAGAGGATATAATGATAATTTCTCAGGAATCATACTCCAAGATTTTGGTACTCAATTGTTGGTAAATCCAATTTTTGATTTTCATAGTTTCTCAGTATCTGCAGGTATATCCTATGATTTAAATAACAATAATTCAATTCTTTTTAATTACGGACTTTCTAATAGAGCACCAAATGCATCAGAATTATTCAGTGATGGATTACACCATTCTGCAGCAAGAATTGAACTTGGAGAGTTGCGCATAAAAAAAGAGACTTCCAATAGAGTTTCTGGAACCTATAATTATAACGAAGAGAAAGTAAGTATTTCAATAGAAGGATTTTTTAATCATATAAAAGATTTCATATACATAGAACCTACTGGAGTAGAATCGACAAATAGAGGTGCTTTTCCAGTTTGGGAATACAAACAAGTTAATGCAGCATTATTTGGTGTTGACTGGAACATACGTTACAATATAACAGAGAAATTCGTGATTCAAAACAAATCCTCTTTTATAAAAGGTAAGGATCTAAGTTCTGATAGAGCTTTAATTGATATTCCGTCATTTAAGACTGTTAACCTAATTCGTTACACAAATGAAAAGTGGGCTAACTTTAATGCTGAAATTCAAAGTGAATGGATCTTTAGACAAAATGAATTCCCTGACAATAACTTTGAAGCTTTCATACCAAGAACTGATTCTTATGTTTTAGTTGATATTAGTACTCCACCTCCAGCCAATCATCTCCTAAACTTTAGAAGTAATTTTGACTTGAAATTTTCAAATGAAAATCATATGAATATTGCGTTCACTATTAATAATTTATTAAACACCTCTTACAGAGAAAATTTAAACCGATTACGATATTTTGCTGATGAAATCGGAAGAAATTTTTCAATTCAAT
>OJHG01000964.1_pt1 | contig 10553 bp, 10 predicted proteins | sample 1594761 | NCBI WGS metagenome assembly OJHG01 (sample SAMN05416786, study PRJEB24817) | seawater metagenome | isolation source: Sea water | place: Canada:Atlantic | collected 2013-07 | reverse complement strand
AAATACTATTGGAAGAAAAATGGCAAAGTCAAGGGAGTTAAATAGCATTTTATATTGAAGTTATCGTTTTATTAGTGATGTTAAAAATTGTTTTTTCTGCTTTATTTTTACACTTTTCCCATGTGTTTTTTAAAGCAAAATCGTATACTTTATCTTTCCAAAAATTAGCATTGTCTAGTGCTTCATAAATTGCTTTTTCAATATCTTTTTCGTTGTTAATTAATAAAACAGGAGGTTTTAGTGTTTCATATTCATCATTCCAGGTAGATATAATAGGGAGTTTGGCCGCAGCATATTCGTATAATTTTAAAGGGTGTTGGCCTTTGTATATTTCTTGATTTGTGCGGTTGTAGGGCATCAACCCTATATCGCAATGTAGCAAGTACTTTGGGACATCTATGGATGATTTTGAACCTAGAAAAAATATATTATCAAAACCTATAAATAAGTCTGTATATGGTTTTTTAATTGGTCCTAATAAAACTACCGAGCCTCCTCTTTTTTTCATTGTTTTGGCAATTACCTCTAGATAAGTAGCATCAAACTTTTCTAAAACACCTACCCAGATTGCAATAGGTCCAACAATGTTTTTTAACTCTTCTGGTATTTCATATTTCTTTTGATAGCGCTCAATATTTACACCTTGCCCTAGATTCGTTATTTTCTCTTCACTAGTGTTAAGAGATAAAACGTGCTTCTTAAGTACCTCGCCGATAACAAATATATGATCTGATTTCTTATAATCCTCTGTCTCTATCTTTGTAACTTGATCACCTCTATATGCCGCATAGTTGTCAATACAATGAAAAACAAGTTGCGCTTTTGGAAACAAGTCTTTTAAAACAGAACTTCCAGGAATCGTGGTCCAAATAACGTCAGGTTCCCCAAAGCCTGATTTAAGGATTATTTTACGTAAAGACGGGAAGCAAAACTTATAACTTAATTTGATTATTTTTTTTGAAAATAAGGAGGATTTATCATAGTAAGGTATTAGACTAAGTGCACAGGTAACCCAAACATTACCTGCAAACCTCGAGCCTTCTTTCCATGTTTTAAAGTAACCTTTTCCTGTAATCCAGTGTAATAAATTAATATTAGACTGAAGGTATATTACAGAGTATCCAGCCTCAGCAAAAAGTTTGCTATACGTTTTGGTGCTACAATTGATATTATTTGACCATGGCGTTGGTCTGTGAAAAAGGATGGTCATTTGTTTTTTTTGATAAACATTTGTTCCAAATCCTTTCTTTGAATTTTGTGCTGTTTTTCCCATAATAAAGCATAGGCTTTAAAAATAGCAAAAGAAGAGTGAAATGCTGAAATAAAACCTGGAGTACCATCCAAAATTCCTTTTTTATAAAAGTATTTAACTACAAACTCTTTTAGTAGCGCAATAATCATATTTCCCAAACTCACTTTTATATTTCTTTTTTCCAGAGAAAGCACAACTTCTTCTTGATAAGTCATACTTTTTCTCAGTCGTTCAGAATACGAATCATCATTAAAATGGTGCATTTTATTGGTAAGTTGTCCTATTTTTTCAGAACTAATGGTTAAATCTATGGTTTCATGAAACATGCCGCCAAAACGAAATACGTCTTTTTTGGCTAAATGCACCAAATTCCAATCTGCCCAGCCACCACCTTTCATGGGTCTATGAAAAAAATAGTTTAATCTTCTAAATTTATAAGCATCATATTCAGATGAAGAAACAGCTGTTAAAATTTCTAGAGATAGTTCACTGGTTACGCGTTCATCAATATCCATGTGAAGTAACCAATCACTATTAGCAGCATCTATACCTTTATTTCTTTGGTCGGAATAATACTCCCCTTTTTCTCTTTTAGACTTTATAAACTTTACTTTTGATCCATAATTTGATGCTATTTGTTCTGTGCTATCTGTTGAGCCATCGTCAACAATTACAATTTCATCTACCCATTCTATAAGGTGCTCCAAAAATCCTGGTAAATCTACTTCTTCGTTGTATGATATTGCAACAACGCCTAATGTCGGTTTTGAGTTCATAAAAATAATTTTAAACTAATTTATAAGATCGAATCAAAATACTCTATGGTTTTAATCAAGCCCTGACCAAGTTCTATGGTTGGCTGCCAATTGTTTAATTTTTCTTTTGCCAAACTAATATCGGGCTGTCGTTGTTTAGGATCATCTTGTGGCATGGGACCATGCACAAGTTTAGATTTAGAACCTGTTAACTCTAAAACAGATTTTGCCAATTGGATCATGGTAAATTCGTTTGGATTCCCAACATTGACAGGACCTAAAAAATCATCGGCTGAATTCATCATTCTTATGGTACCTTCAACCAAATCGTCTACATATTGAAAAGAGCGCGTTTGTAAGCCATCTCCATAAATGGTAATGTCCTCCCCTTTTAAAGCCTGCACAATGAAGTTAGAAACTACTCGTCCATCATTTGGGTTCATTCTAGGTCCATAGGTATTAAAAATTCGAATGATTTTGATTGCCACATTATTTTGGTTGTGGTAATCCATAAACAAGGTTTCGGCGCAACGTTTTCCTTCATCGTAACAAGAACGAATACCAATTGGGTTTACATGCCCCCAATAACTTTCAGTTTGAGGGTGCACTTCTGGATCACCATACACTTCACTTGTACTGGCTTGTAGCACTTTCGCATTGACACGCTTCGCTAGACCTAATACATTAATAGCGCCCATTACTGAAGTCTTAATTGTTTTGATAGGATTGTATTGGTAATGAATTGGGGAAGCCGGGCAGGCTAAATTATATATTTCATCTACCTCTGCATAATAGGGCTCTGTAATATCGTGCCTTACAAGTTCAAACAAAGGATTTTTCAACAAATGAAGGATGTTTTGTTTGTTTCCAGTGAAGTAGTTATCTAAGCAGATAATTTCGTTTCCCTCGTTTAGCAGTCGCTCACATAGATGTGATCCAACAAAACCGGCACCACCTGTTACAAGAATTTTTTTCATTTATTTTAATTTAAATTTTAATAATATTGGTACTACCAATCTATTTAGAATTCTGTTCTTTAATTTAATAAACATCGTATTAATATTCCAAACGAACAATTCCCATGCACTGGGTTGTTTGGTATTGTCATTATTTAAAACAGTAGCTGCATAGCCAAAACATTTAGCCATTTGAGTAACCGCTGAATCTAGAGTTAAAGTAAAATAAGGATCATCGTTCCATTTGGTTTTCGAGTTGCCATGTATTTTATGCGCCATAGTAGCATCGTACTCAATTCCAATAAAATTACAAATCGCAGTTAATCTTGACTCAGGTGCATCAACGATGTCTTCATATCGAATCAATTGAAACCGGTCTTTATCTAACATACCCCGAATCGCGAGAAGGTTTTTATGAGTTTCTAACCAACCGTATTGTCTTTGGTTTGGCAGGGTTCTAAATAATTTAAAAGCAGAATATTGCACTGCCAAAGGATTACGCACCAATCCTATAATTTTTACCTTGTATTTTTTAGTTTGCCGTGCCCATTCTAATAGCAATGACAAGGCAGCCCAATGGGCAAGGTGCTGGGGTGATTTTTCAAAAAATACAGGCTTTGCAAACCGATCACACAAGGCCTCCCATCCTTCAAACACCAATTGTTTGTCGTCCTTTGGAATTTCATAGGTTGGTATATTTCCTTTCAGTTCGCTTTCTAGATAAATTCTGGCATTTTTACGAGAACCGTAATTTTTATACGTTTTACCGTTACTAAAAAGAGATGGATTAGTACCTAGTAAAACCGCTGCTTTTAACCAATGGTGGGTTTCTAAATATGTATGAGGCGAATACTCAACCGTCTGAATTTTAGGGTGTGCACAAATAGCATCTTGAAACATGGTGGATCCCGAACGTTTGTCTGATAATAAAATAACAACTGTTTTCATTATTGTGAATTATGTGTTTTTGAGTTTGTCTGTTGTTCGAATAAATAAAAATTTCGTTGTGAAGCGACCAATCCAAAAACAAAAAACATCAACATAGTCCCTCGTGGGTTAGAAACAGCAGCATGACCAAAAGAAAACCAAGAAGAAAAACCCACCAACAAGACAAATAAAAGACGGGTTAGTTTTGAAGAAAACAACTTGCTATTAGAAGTTTTTCTTATTAGTTTAAATGTATAATTCGTCAAGAAAAAAAACAAAAAGACTATTGAAAAACTTGTTATCAGTCCGTAAGCATAATAGGCTTTGGCAAACACAGCATGGTCTGCTCTATTGATACCACCTGATAGGTCAGGTGTGCCACTAACTTTAGCTCTTCCAAATCCCTCCCCTAAAAATAGATAAAGAGGGTTTTTTAATAGATGCTCAAAAGGTTGTGTATAGGCATCTATTCGTTCCGATTCTCGCTCATCTTCATATGGGTTTTCAAGAGCAGCAGTTGTTCTTTCTGTAATTCTATCAAACATAAAGAGATCAGAATCAAAACCAATAAAGCTGAAGCCTATATAACCAGAAACTAGCAATCCAATAATAAGGGATCTGTATTTTCCTTTTTGAAAAATAACAATGCCTATTACAACCAATATTGTGGCTAAGATTGCCCCTCTAGAATAGGTCATGATAACACCAATAGGAACTAAAGCTAAAGTAGTAAATAATATATATTTTAAAATCCCTTTTGGTTTGTAAAAAGTAAGCAATAAAAAGAGTAGGGGCCAAATTACATTTAGAAAAGCTCCACTTAAAATAGAAACTCCAATAAGTGATGAACCTCTAATACCTGACTCACCAGCTTCTAATATATTAGATGAAAGAGATACTGCATTTGGAGTTAAAACAGGGTTTGATAGTAAGATAGTGCTAATGACTCTTGTTATTGGAAGTGATGAAAAAATAAGTAGTAATGCTGTTATAAAAGCACCTACCAACCCATATGTAAGGATTTTTATTAAATCTTCTGGTTTTCTTATAATTTTTGGCACCACAAAAAACAAACTTACAGCCAAGCTCATTCGAACCATTAAATAAATGGGTTGAATCAGAGTTCCAATGAGCAAGCCATTCAAAAATTCGTTCGTTAGTATCATAAAAAGGATGAAACTTACAAGGCTTTTATAGGGGAGTTTATATGACAGTTTCGGCAACTTTCTTGCATGATACACCGTTAAAAAGATTAAAAAATCAATCAGATACAGTGGTATTGGCCCTATTTTAATATTTATTTTCGGTGCTCCAAACAATACTAAAACAGTAAAACACAAAAATTTAAGTGCTGTAGTGTGTTTTTTACCCATTAGATATTTTTTTGTACAGATTTATATAATCTTTGATCATTGTATCTACACCAAAATATAGAGATCGAGTAAATGCTTTTTTACCCATTTCATGTCGAATATTTTTATTTTCGATAAGCTGTGCTAATTTTTGAGCTATTAAATTTTTATCGTAGGGAGCAACCAGAAAAGCATCTTCGCCATCTTTATTTATCAAATCTCCCAAGCCAGGAACGTTACTGATCACACAAGGCAAGCTAGCATTCATAGCCTCTACGGCTGCCAAACCAAAACCTTCCCACTGTGAGGTAATTAAAAAGATATCGGCTTTTTTTAATAGAGTCGAGATATCCGAAATATAGCCTAAAAACTTCACTTTTTCAGAAAGTCCAAGTTCATTAACTTGTTCTTTCAATTTAGTTTCTAGATTACCTACACCTGCAATCCAGTATTCAAAATTTAAATTTTTTATTTTTGAGATAGCATTTAATGCTGTTTTGTAATTTTTCTGAGTATGAAGCCTACCGACCGAAATTATGATAGGTATTAGCTTTTGTTTTCGAACTATAGAATTATCAAAAGTGAGATGCGCCCCATTATTTATAATTTGTACTTTATGTTCTATAGAAGGTTGCCATTTTAAAAAAGCTTCCGCAGTTCCTTTACTGATTGCAATTATTTTGTCATAAGACTTATAGGTAAGATAATCTACCCATTTACCCCATAATTTATTTCGCCTGTTATTTGTTGTATTATGTTCGGTTAAAACTAATTTACAGTTTGGAATCAACTTAAAAATACGTAGCACCGAAACATAAAAAACAGCAGGAAATAAGTGTACATGAACGACATCACCTGAATTTATTTCTTTCTTAAAATAACCCCATAGTTTAACAAGCACAATTAATTTGTAAGCACTTTTGTATTTCAATGAAAAAGCACCTTCAATAGCGTAGTTCGGATCCTTTGACAAACCTAAGAGTCTTGATGACAAGCCAGCAGCTAAACCCCCCTTATGCAAATCTATGGCAAGTCTTTGAGCGCCCCCTAGAGCTAGATTGTAATCATTAATGATGTGATGGATGGTCATAATTTTAGTTACGTATGTAAGAAATTAAATTTTTAATTTTTTTCTTTAATCCTCTTGGTAACCAATGATCTCCTTTTTGTTTAAAATTAACATCAGGTTTGAATTTATTCCAAGCAAGCGGTTTTATTTCCAATATGGGTTGATTCATCACTTCATTAAACACTTTAGCGTAAGCTGCTGCGGTTAATTCGGGTGTAAATCGTGAGCGAGCGTCTTCAGCAGCTAGCTTGCTTATTTTTCGAAGTAATACACGGTCTTCGTTTAATTTTTTTATGTTCGCTGCCATGTGTTCACAATCACCAACAGCGTGTAAAAATCCTGTTTCTCCCTCCTTTAACACATAATCTGTGATTCCTTTAATGGTCCAAGACATAGCAACACAGCCGGCCATCATGGCCTCCAAAAGCGCATTCGGGCAGCCTTCAAAATGAGATGGAAATATGTATACGTCTGTTTTTGCAAGAAAGTCAGGAACTTGTTCTCGGTTTAGTGCCCCAAGAAAAGAAATTTGCCCTTGTTTAATCCATGGCTCTAAGGCTTTTTCTAATTTCTCTCTGTCTGCTCCTTTTCCTGCAATACTTAAATGAAAAGGTATTTCTTGCAAACTCAAATTTTCAACCAATTTTGGTAAATGCATCACACCTTTTTGATTGTGCTCTAACCTTCCTAGAAAACCGAGTTGAAGAATGTCTTCTAGTCCTCTTTCGTTTTGGGAAGCCTTTTCAAAAGGCAAAGGATCAATCCCATTGGGTATTAGATGCATTAAAGTAGGATTGGCATCGTATTTTTCAGCTAAATCGTCTTGAAGACGAGGTGTAATAGCAAAAATAGCTTGCAAACGCTCTCTACCAGACATCGTAATACGGTAGCCATGATCAAAAGCATTGGCGCATCTTGATACCACTCTAATATGTTTGGGTAAATGAGGAATCGAACTTAAGATAGCCTCAGAGTTGATTCCCATAACTATATCAATATTCATGGTTTCACACCACCTCACAAATGTTTTTGATTGTTTCTTTACATTGTAAGTATTTGCAGCTAATAAAACAGTGTTTTTATCAGCATAGCTTTTCTCCCATAGCTCGGCTTGCTCTTTTCCCACAGCAATACAGTACATTATGATGCCGTATTTTTCAAGTGCGGGTCTTAAGTTACGATAGAACGTAAACGTACCCCCGTCTTTTGGAACCGAACCGAAAGCTATATTTATTTTATTTTTCAAATCTTAATAAGTTGCTTACTGGAATTAGATTGATGCTGTTATATATCTTAATACTGTTTTTTAGTTTATTTTGGTATATATGTTTAAATATTTAACCAAAAAGAAAGGTCCTTATTTAGTAATTTTTCCAGTCTAAAAACATCCTCTTTATAAAAATGAATAAGTAATTCCTTTGTAGAATTTGATATATCAGATTTCTTCTTCTTTTTCACAAAAAGAAGATAAAAAAAAGATCTAATTTTTATTCTGCTTGATTTAGAAAAAATGAGTTTTAGACAACTTTTTAAAAGACCTGAAGAGTTAATAAAGAAAAACAACTTTTCCAATCTAATATCTCCTGTTTTTTGAGGAGTCAAATTATTAATTTTTGAAGGAGTTAAGTTTAACCAATCATAAATTTCGTTTAACACTTTCTGCTGATCTTTTTCAAATTCTTCATAAATAATTACCTTTACATTATCTTCTCCGAAGACTTTAATCCGGTGTATTATAGAATCATTAAAAAGGCCTTTAGTTAGTCTAGTTGGCATTGATGATTTAAACAACATAAGATTCTCATTTACATACGAATCAAAATCTAATGTCATCTGTTTTTTAATTCTAGAATGATAAAGGTACTCTGAATACATTCTATTAATTGGATTTCTTACGGATATAATTATTTTTGATTGTGGCGATTCTTTTTTAATGATAGTTGCCGTATCTGGGGAATAAATATAGTGCGAAGATTCACCTCGATATTTATAATTTCTCGAATTATCAAATAACGAAATGTATTTATCTACAGTTCTGTATTTACCTTTTCTTATATAACTATTTAAATCCTCTTCTAACTCTTGGCTATAATTATTAGATAATTCTTGTCTTTTCAATTCAGCCACATAAAAATATGGTTCTTTTACTGTTGACATATTAATCTGATCATGCTGATTTAACAGTAAATGTAGAGCTGTTGATCCGCATCTCATACCACCAATTAAAAATAGGTTAGGTTGAATTTTTTTTAAAATTTTATTTTTTAACAATTTAATTTGATTTTTTCTCTCATTTAAAATACTCGTATTTGGTATTTAAATTTATATTCCATTTATCTTTCATATAATTAATCATAATATGTTCCTTATCTAAAACTAAATTATATGTTTCTCTATCGTAGTGCTCTATTTTTATTGATGCTGTATTTTGCTTGTGGAACTTCTGCTTTGCTTCCCCAATATGAAAGTTGTATTTTTTAAAAAAAGAAACAAGATTTCTTCCCAAATTATTTAGCTCAATAAAATCATCTAAATAACAATTGTCTTCTAAAAAAGATCTTAACCCTTTGTGTAAATTAATTTTACCATTGTTAATTCTGTGATTTTTAAAATAAAATTTAATCATTCTTGCTGTGAATGGTCCACAATGTTTGTATAGATTAGAATTATACATTGGATAATCCACAATCGGCGCAAACTCTTCGCTAAGGACTATTTTAAGCCATTTACGAAATAAAATTGGGTTAGAAAGGTCATTGTATAAAGCTTGTGTATTAAACTTTAAATTCAAATTTATATATGCAATGTTTTTTTTAAATAAAGCCTTAATTTTATTATCTGGGGTTCCGTAGGAACTAAATATTTTAAATCTTGTTAGATTATTATACATTCCTGACTTTTGATTTTTTAAACATCCATATGACCATAAAGAAACATACCAGCTAAAAGGATCTCTGATAGTTCCGAATTTAATAATATTTGATTCTATTACTTTATCTGAAGGAATTTCATGATGTTTGCAATAGTAGTCATTATTTATCTTTTTAAGAATATTATTGACATAAACAGTTCCTGTTTTGTTCATATCAACGTAACAATATTGATTATTTAGAAACATTATTTTATGATTTTTTTGTTAAAGATATATTTATTGTGTAAGTTTTTTTAAAATTAATTTCGAAGTAGATCTTATTGAAAATTCACTAACAATTTTATTATAACCATTTATACCAAAAGAGTTTCGTTTATCATTGTTTATAATTAGCTCTTCAAGAGCTTCAATCCATTTTTGAGTGGAATTCACTAAAAATCCGTTTACATTATCCAAAACAATCTCTTTGTTAACAGTTATCGGGCTGGAAACTACCGGTATTTTCATCGCCATATATTCTAATGCCTTGAACCCACATTTATAACTGTTAAAATCATTATTTACTAGTGGATACACCCCTATATCTATATCAGATAAGGCCATCCCAACAGCATCATCTGCACTCCAGTTTAGTTGGTCTATAAAATCGAGCTCAAGATTTTTAATGTCACCAAAAGCACTGTATAAAGTTTCTACGGAACAAGCACCAACTAATTTAAATCGAATTTGGTATCGTTGAGACAATATCTTTAAGGGCTCCACCAATAATTGTATTAAATCTTGCTGATAGTGTTTTCCGTTGCCAATCCAACCAATGCATATTTTTAAATTGTTCTTTTCAATGGGATTGTAGTTCTCAAGTTTTACAGAGGTTGGAATTAATAGTGCTTTGTTCGTTTTTATAGTGTCTACTAATTTGATCAGATTGTGACTCCCACAAAAAACATTGGTAGCGAACTTCACCATATAGGAAAAATTCTTTAAGGTGTTCTTTTTATTTATTCTAGATGGTGCATCATCAATATCTAGAAATACTTTTTTACCTAACAATTTTGCCCATAGTAACAACAGCAAATGATAGCGAGAATATGTTTTTTGAAAAATGACCGCATCGTATTTTAAAACTTCAAATGCCAATTTTAATATGTTAAACTTACTATTATCCCAAGTTAAATTACAACGACAACCAAGCAATTCCAATTCTTCAGCAATCCAAAAACCACGAACTCTTGAGCTCGCCTTAGAGCGGTCTCCTGTGAGGATAAATAAAATATTGTTTTGATTTTTCAATAGTAAATTATTTGATTAAATTGAAAATTGTAATTAAACCTGTCTCTTAACACATCTGACGCTGCCGACGAATAGAGAGG
>OJHG01000960.1_pt1 | contig 10574 bp, 10 predicted proteins | sample 1594761 | NCBI WGS metagenome assembly OJHG01 (sample SAMN05416786, study PRJEB24817) | seawater metagenome | isolation source: Sea water | place: Canada:Atlantic | collected 2013-07 | reverse complement strand
TTCATAAAAGTTAAAACTTAGGGTTGTAAATATATTGTTTTATATCAAATATCACAATATCGCAATAACATTTAACATTTTGATTTTAAAACTCAAATTTAGTTTAATTAATCAAATTCATATATACTATCTGGCAACTAACTCGCTTTCTAATTCTTCTAGAGATTTTCCTTTAGTTTCAGGCACTATTTTTATCATTATAAAAAAACCAAACAACGCAATGACACCAAAGATAAAGAACGTAAGTGCATTCCCTAAATTTGATAATTCCCATGGGAATAACAATTGAACCAAGGAGCTTATTAAAGAGTTAATAAAAGCAATTATACCAATTGCTAAGCCTCTATATTTTAGGGGATATAGTTCTGATAACAAGACCCACATTACCGGACCCAATGAAAATGCAAAACAGGCAATAAACCCTAAAATTCCTATAAGTATTAAAGTAGCATTAATAGTGGTAGCAACTTCTAAAATAGCACCATCATTTTTACTATAAATCTTATTTCCTAAAGCAGCTTTTAAATCATTTTTAAAAGCTACATCCCTTTCATAAATTTTACCCACTAAAGGAAGTAAGTTTTGAGATTCAGTAAATTCTAGTTGGTCAACCTTCTCTGTAGTTAATTTATAGGTTGCTTGGTTAAAACCGTAAGCGCACAATAATAAACTAATAGCAATACCAGCTGTACCAAATAACAACAAAGGCCTTCTACCTATTTTATCTATTAAATAAATAGCAACAAAAGTAAAAATTACTGAAATTGAACTTAACAAAACTCCAGAAGAAAAAGAAGCATCTGTACCTATACCAGTTTGCTCAAATATTGATGTTGCATAAAAATATACAGCGTTAATACCTGTAATTTGCTGAAGAACCCCCACAATTAGGCCAACCACTAAAATAAAACGTAATGATGGTTTTAATAGGTCTTTAATTTTTAATCTTTCTTTATTTTTCTCTTCATGAATATTTTTCTCTATGGCAGCAATTTCCAAGCCTCCTCTTATAGTTCCATGAAGCTGATTCAATACTTTATTTGCAGCTTCAAAATTTTCTTTTAAATACAACCAACGTGGACTTTTAGGAACAAAAAATAAGAATACAAAAAAGAAAACTGCAGGTATTAATTCTACCCCTAACATCCATCTCCAAACACTCTCATCTGTTAAAAAGACACTTTCTGAAGTGTTGTACTTATTAAAAAAATAATTACTTAAAAACGCTGCAAAAAAGCCAAAAACAATATTTAATTGTTGAAGAGATACTAATTTACCTCTATTTTCTGCTGTAGAAATTTCTGCAATATAAATTGGTGCTAATACCAAAGCTGCACCAAAAGCAAGACCCCCAATAATTCTAGCTATATACAGCATCTCGTAAGAAGAAGCCATGGCTGATAAAACTGCTGAAATAGCATATAAAAAAGCAACAAAAATGAGTGTTTTTTTTCTTCCAATGATATCGCTAATTCTTCCAGAAAACAGCATGGCAAACATGGCTGCAAATGAAGGAGCACTTACCACCCAACCTGATTGAATGTCATTTAAATCAAATTCTGGACCAGCATAGGACATAACTCCTGAAATAATTCCTGCATCGAAACCAAAAAGAAAGCCTCCCATAGAGACTACAAAAGCAATAAGTGTAAGTTTTTTAGTCATAAATTTTGTCTTTAACTGATAGTTAGGTGTAATGATTTAGATTAAAGATTGATTGATAAACCAAAAATACAATGATACTACATTTATCTGTGATTTAAAAAATTGACAAAAAATACTCAATCTATGCAATGTTTAGGAATAAAAAAAAGGGAACATTTTAGCTCCCTTTGTAAATCACTATTTTCACTCTCTTTTTCAAATATAAAATAAAATAATTGTGTCTTTATTAAAAGTAATTCTATATTTTTACTAGGACAAAGAAACTAAAAATTATATATAAAACATAATATCATTATAATGATATTATAGAATACCTCCTTAATAAAAACACAATAAAATATTTAATTACTGGTAAACAGATAGTTAAATAAATTAAATGATGTCATTTTAATGAAGTTATCTTTAAGTATTATTATTATTTTATTTCCATTAATTGGGGTTTCACAAAAAAAATCACCACAAGAAACTCCCATTAATATTTTATTAGACTCTACTAATCATCAAATAATTTATCATACAAGTACTTCAATACATCGATTAGACATTTCTAGTCTAAAAATTATAAGCTCAATAGAAATAAAGAATCCTAAACCATCAGATTTTAGTATAATTCTTAAAAAAGACAAACTTTTATTTTTAGAGAATCGTGGAGGAGATATTTTAGCTTTAAATTCAAATGATAGCCTAGTTAAAATTGACAATTCTAATATTAGTAATTTTTTTATTGGTAGTAGTATTTTTATAAAAAAAGATACCATATTTAAGCACGGTGGTTATGGATACTGGACCCAATCTAACTTTTTAACTTATTTTGAAGATTTAACAAAAGAATGGCAAATCTATCCAATTTCTAAAAAGTCTGATATACCACCAGATATTGCAACTCATACTGGTTTAATAATTAATGATTCTTATTATTATTTTGGAGGAGCATCAATTAGTGAAAACGGATCTAGAGTTGTTTCTAATTTAAATGAAGAAGTTTGGTGCTATAATTTTAATGAAAAGAAATGGTATTTACTAGGGGATTTTTTGAGAGATCATATTATTCCTATTTATACCAGCTTTACTAAAGGAACTAATCTATTTATTTTAGATGAGAAAAAACAACTTTATGAAATAGATTTATTGAGCAATTTAATTACTAAATACAAAATGGCTCCAATTTTATACAGATTCAAAAAAGAAATTAGACCTATTTACTATAAAGAATTTGTCTATTTTTTAGATGATTTAGGAAATATAAATAAAATTCCAATTACTGAACTCACCAAAGAAGTGGAAGAAATTGCCATATTTTATCAAAAACAAGACATCCTGAAAATTGTTTTGATAGTAGTCTTTTTCTCTTGTGTTTTTTTTATTGCTTTTTACTTTTATAAAGAACACAAAGATAACAAGAAATTAAAGTTTTTAGAAAATGGTGTTCGATTTAAAAATAAATTTATAGAACTAGACGAACTATCAATTGCTATCATAAGAATGGTAGAACTAGAAGATACTGAATTGTCTAAAGTATATGATTTAGTTCAAAGAAATCATTTGAGTAAAATTCAAAATGAGCGTATAAAAAATCAATTTATAGATCAAATAAACATGAAGCTAAGCGTACTTACAGAAAAGAAAGAAGATTTTTTAATTTTATCAAAATCTAGTTTTGATAAGAGGTACAAAAAGATATCAATAAATAAACCAATATTTGGAAAATTGTTTTAAAGCGCAAGTAAATAGCACAATTAATGCAATAATAGCTTAAAAAATAACTTTAATGAAGGTTAGGCTATTTTAATAATTTGAGTTTTCAAATCTCTCATAAATCGGTGAAAATCTACCGTAATTCTATGCCTACTCGTATTAATTTGTTTCATATGTGGGTGTGTAACCTCTCTCTCACACAAGACATCTATATTAGCAGGGCGCTTCCAAGATCCTTTTAATGCTAATGCCGCTAGTTTGCTTTGTTGTTCTGCACCTGGCCAGATACAACCGAGTGGCTGAAACATCCCTATAAAGTATAAATTATCATATGTTGGATGAAACATTTTTAGATAAAGTGGCACAGGTCCTTCACTGTAATTTAAAAACTTTTTATCGAAAAAAGGATGTGCCAACACAAAACCTGTGCAAGCAATTATTACGTCAAACTTTTCGATACTTTTATCTTTAAAAAAAACTTCTTTACCCTCAAATCGCTCAATTTCTACTCTAGGTTTTATTTTACCATGTCTTATTTTATATAATAATTCACTATTAATTGTTGGGTGAGTGGCTCCAAATTTATGATCTGGCTCTGGCAAACCATATATTTTATTAGACCCATTATTAATGTGCGCAATAAAACCAGCTAATAAATTACGTAAAAAAATTGGCAGAAAATTCATCTTTATTGCAAATACATCTGTGGGTTTACCCATTAAAAACTTAGGTATAATTCTGTAGCCTCTTCGCCAACTAATGGCTGTTTTAGTACTAACCCGACTTGTTTCTACAGCTACATCACAGGCTGAATTTCCACCACCTATGACTAACACTTTTTTGTTTGCGAAGGGTGCTGCTTTTTTGTATTGGTGTGAGTGTAAAAAATCACCTGTAAATTTGCCTGAATAGTTAGGATATTTTGGTTCCCAATGATGCCCATTACAAACTACTAAATCTGTAAAAATTTCTACATGCTCATTTTCATCTTTTATAGTAGTTACTTCCCACTGACCATTATCTAGCCTAACACAGCTTTTAACAAGCGTATTGAATTGTATATGACGGTACAAGTTAAAGTACTTAGCATACGATTGAAAATAGTTTCTAAGTTCTTCATGTGAAGGGTAATCTGAGACCTCAGGCCTAAAAGGGTAATCTTCATACTGAGATAAAGTCTTTGAACTTATAATATGTGTGGTCTCAAAAACACTAGAATGGCTGTCTTTTTCATTATAAATCCAATTCCCACCAACATCATGGTTATAATCATAGGCTACCACAGATATTCCTGCTTCACTTATGTTTTTAATAGCAGGAAGTCCTGAGGGCCCTGCTCCTATAATACAGACACGTTTAGTCAAGATGATTTCTTATTTAAATAAAGAAATTAAAGGTATGTAATATGTTTATTCTTTAATGTGAAAATTTAGAGAAATATGAATTTATGAAAGGTAGCTTTGGGAAACACAAAGTTAATGATGTTAATAAAACCTCAATAATTGATTTCCCACAAGAAGGAAACTATATTTTTAATTTATAAGCAAGTTTATTAATAGACGAGATTGTTCTGTTAAAATAAAAATACTTCAACAAAACTGTATTATTTACAGTTTTGTTGGAGTAGATATAACTTAATTAGGAGATATTAGTAGGGGGTAGAATTACTAAAAAAACAAAAGTAATTTAAAAATTATTCATTTGAATATCTTTGGAGCAAAAGGATGTCTCAAAAAAAAATGGAACACATTAACATATATATGAGATATCTAAAAAAAACAGTTTAAATGCCTTAACATAAGTATATTAATAGTATTTTTGTTTCAAATCAAAAGCAAAACATTAAACAAAAAATAAGTTGTGTTTTACTTTTAAATTACACACCACCCAGACACATGATTTTTTTCGATATATTTTTGTTATTATTATGGACAATAACTCTTGTAATTATAGTACGATTGGCCGCATCTGCAGGAAAACTTCAATATAATTCAAATAAGTTATTACTTTTACTTTTATCTGTTTTTACATTTGGACTTGTAAGACACACTTTTATGCATCAAATCCAACATTTTTACAATATTTCTTTTCCCGTAGGGCTTATATTCAATTCTTCTATAGTATGTTTAGTTCCAATATTATGTTACTTATATGTAAAGAAAATTGTCACTGATGATGACTCTTTTAACACTACAGATATTAAACACTTTATTGTATTTACAGCTTTTTATATACTTTTTGAATTACCTTACAAACCTAATAGTTTTGATTCTTTTGTATATCTTGAGCCAGATAATTTGTATTGGTCTACCTATTTTAAAGCAAATGGTTTACCAATATGGTTAACTACTTTAAGAAGTCTCTTAAATGTTTTTTATACCATATCAACTTATATATTACTTCATAATAGTTTTAAAACCAAATCCTCAACAAAACAAGACAAAATTGTAAGAAGATGGTTAAATAAATTTACACACGTAAAATCACCCTCAAAACAAGTACAACTTGTAAGAAGATGGGTATATAATTTAACACATATAAAAGCTTTAATGACTATTACTACAGGATATTTTTCTGCAAAACTTCTATTTAAAAATGAAGTTTTTTACTCTGATCAACATATATTCTCATCTGGCATTGCACTTCTTTTTGTTACACTTGCTATGTTTCTAAATAAAAATAAAACTATTCTATTCAACTTACCACATTTTATGAAACCTGAAAGTGTAGAAAGAGAAAAAATGAATGCTAAAATTGACCTAAAAAGACTATATGATTTTGTAACTACTCAGGTTATAGAAGAGGAAATGTATCTAAAAGACCATTTTAATTTAAATTGGTTAGCAACTGAATTAAATATTAAAGCCAAACACATATCAATAGCTATAGCTGAAAATAATTTTGAAAATTTCTCAACGTATTCTAATCATTTCAGGATAGAAAAAGCAAAAAAATTAATTAAGAACAACTACCTAAAAAACTACAGTGTTGAAGCTTTAGCATCAGCCTCTGGATTTAAAGCCGTTAATACTTTCTACAGAATATTTAAGAATGAAACAGGACTAACACCTAATATGTTTTCAGAGAATATTAAAAAAAGTAATTAATGTTTTTTTTATTCAAGAATCAACAAAGCTAATGTCAATAAAAATAAAACCTTTAATTAAATTGTTTTCAATTTAATTAAAGGTTGAAATACCTCACTTCTGTAAGCTTTTATTATTATTGTGCACTCATTATAGAGTTATAAGCTGTTGGATCAAAAGCATTGTAAGCTTCTACAACTTTGCCATTTTCCCATTTAAACCAACCATAGCCTTTAAGTTCTACTGTTTCACCGGTAGATTTAGCAACCCCACTCCAGTCATACCAGACATTAGTGAAAATTTTCCCATCATTGTAATACATAGTTGCTGTATCTACATTATTATGAGCAATGCTATCAAAAAACTGATGCCCTGCAGCAAATCCAGTCATCATATCTCCTACACCCATTTTAGCATCGTTAACATAAAATACAGCATTTTCAGCAAAAATATCTTCCGCATTTTCAAAATTGTTATCCGTATAAGCTTTCATGAATTTTTCTACACCTTGAGTATATACATCATCTCCTAGCATATAACCAGACATCGGATTATTATCTGTTGGTTGTTTACTTGTTTGTTCACATGCAACCATTAAGGTTACTAAAGACACTAATAAAATTATTTTTTTCATTTTGTAAAGTTTTAATTGTGATACGAAATTAATAAAATTATAATTAAAAAAATAAACATCTTGTATAGAAATATATTTTTAGTGATGAGAATTTTTTGATTTTTAATAATGAAGTTTTTATTTGATTCAAAATAATAATCATTTAGAAGTAAAAAAAAAGGCGAGCATATCTGTTTTTCTTATGTAATAAATAATAACTAATTTATACTTACATTTGATTACTATATTACCTAACTATCCTCCTAGATTACTTAAACAAACTAATTATGAAAAAAATACTTTATGTATTTCTAGGACTAAGTTTCGCATTCAGCTGTAGTTCTAATTCAGAAGATGAAAGTGAAGAGACGATCCAAGATTCTGAACCTCCAATCATTACTTTATTAGGAGAAAATCCTCAAGTAATGTTTTTAGATGACGTTTATCAAGAACTAGGAGCGATTGCAACCGATAATATAGATGGTAATATAACTAATTCTATTACTATTTCATCAAATGTTAATGTATCTGAATCAGGCAGTTATAATGTTATTTATAATGTTGTTGATTCTTCTAATAATTCTAGTATTGCCACAAGAGCTGTAAATATAACAGACCCTATCATTGGCACATGGACGCTTATAAGCGAAGAATGGGTAGGAGCTGGCAGTTGGCCAGTTGGCCAAGCGAGAGGTTGCTTTTTGCCTTCTGACGAAGGCTCCCCTAATCAATTTATATTTACCGAAACGAGTGTGACAAAAAATGTTTGGGAATGTTTTCAAGATGGTACTTTAGCAGAAGATTTACAAGTTTACGGTCCATTTCCTTGGACTAATATAGGCTCAAATTCTTACTTTGTTGATGGGGGAACTTTAGAAGTAACTTTTTTAGAGGATAACCAAATACAAACTCCTTTTGATGACGATAATATTGTACAAACTTGGATTAGAAATTAAGACTCCAATTTAAAATTCTAAGATATTTTTTGTAAAAAATTTTTATGAGTAAGTATCTAAATAAAGAAGAGCATCAATCTAGGACTATCGTAATTCTATAATGATATTTCATAATCAATATTAGAGTCTTCGTCATCTAGATATAGATAAACTCTCTGCTGAACTATTCATATTTAAATACCTTTCTTGAATATATACTTTCTTAATTATAAGTCACTAGGAGTATCTTTTCTGAGTTTTAATGGGCCGACTGTATTTTCTGTTAACCCACCCTATTAATTTCCTCAAACAGTAATTTAGTAATCTCTCTCAAGGAAGCTTCACATTTTTTTTCAAGACGTTTTTTAAATTCACCTTCTTTATATTTACCTGCAATTTTTTCAATATCTAACCAAGTGTTAAGTTTAATATCTCTGAGGGCGTTTTTGATATTTAAAACATTCTTCGCTTGTTCTTCAGTTTCAGAATTTTGAGAAGCTTTTATTAATGAATTAGTTGCCATGGAGACTTTGGAAAGTAATAAACAAACCTTGTCAACATCAGGATCTATTTCAGAACACCCAAAAATCAGAAAAAAAGATATCAGTCCCGCATACTTAATTTTTAGTTTAGCTATGTAAACAAACATAACAACTTATGTTTTATAGCCTATTAGAAACAATAAAAATTCATCTATTGATTAATTACTATTTTCTTTGAAAAACTTTTGTACCCATTTCTAAATTTTAGAATGTAAATACCATTACTATATTTACTAATATTAATTTCATTAGAACCCACACGTATCTTCCCAAAAATAATTTTCTGTCCTAAGACATTATAAAGCTCGTAGTCAAAAACCTTACCAGTGTCTATAAATAATTTGTTAGATGCTGGGTTGGGATATATAACAATAGATGCAAAACCTAGACCCTCTCCAGAGCTTGCTGTTTCATCTATTACAAAATCAGGAATGATTAAAGTTCCTTCATTTCCTGATGTATCTGTGACACTTAAGGTTACGCCGGTATATGTACCATCTTCTAATTCACTAAACGTTATCGTCTGATTATTAGCTGCTGTTGTATAAGTATTTGATATAAATGTCAAACTACTTGAAATCACTCCTTGTTCACTAGCAATAAACATAACTAGACATAGTTATCGGACTTAATTCAAAGTTATCATTACCAAAAACGAATTCTAATATACTTTCTATGGCTAATTGTAATGTCAAAATACAAGCCATCAATAGCCAATGAATTAAATATATAAAGAAATTTATTTAACATAATAATAATTAATAATCAAATGTAATAAATCTATTGTAGAGATTTAGAAATAGCAGAACTAAAGGAAGGCAATATCCCTAGAGTTTACTATGATTGTAAAGACTAAAACCGTATAAGATAATTGTACCCCACATAACATATATAAAATGTGAAGAAGGAATCCAGACATAAGCTAACACTAAATTTGATACTAACAAAACACCAAGCACAATTAAAAATCGTTGTCTAACAATATAGATCTCTAAAAATTTATTAGGTGTAAAAGCGAGGAGTAAGAATCCTATCCCTAGAACATACAATCCTAAAAATCGATAAATCTGAGTTAAATATTCAGCTAATGTTGAGTTACCTTCAATTAAAAAAAGATCAACAAAAGTCATGTGTAATCTTTCTTCGTTAGCAACTTGATCCAACATCCAGGGTTCAGAACTTAGTAACCATCTTATACCTGAAACACAAAGTATAATACTTATTAATATGATGGGGTATTTAATGTATGATATTGATTTCTCTTGCATTTAAAAGGTGCTTTATATTATGTGACTCAATTTACAAAATTTAATTTTTACATTAAATTTTACTGATTTCTTTATAAATAAAAAAAAAAGGAAAAGATAAAATAACTTTAGATTAGTTTTTTAAACCTAAAAAATATTCAACAATATCAAATAATATTCTAATAGGGAGTAAATAATATAAGTTTCATAAAAACAGTAGAAGGAAGAAGCTAAAAGTGTGTCTGTTAAAGACAATTGATTATTTATTCCTAATCACATTACTGATAGAAATATATGAATCAATATCATGATTAAACTGAGAATAAATTCACTTTCTAAAAGCTTTTTAAAGTTTAATAGAAGTTAAGGTTCAAATACATGTATTAAAATATACCATTGATCACCAAAAGACCCATTTTGTCCCCACCAACCTCCATAAGTCATTGTAAGTTGTTGACCTTCATGCAACCAAACATTAACTTCACCAGGAGCCTCAGTATCTCCCCAAAGAGAAACATTATCAACCTTATATACTGCTTTATGTGAGCTACCAGTTTTATTTATGAACAAATGTTTAATATTATAGATTTTCCCAGCAGGAACTACTATAGCAGCAAGTGGTGTTCCGCTTGTAACTGTTGTTGGGTTTAGAGTTCCACTAACTTGACCATTGAATGTTAGAAAGGTAGATGTTTCAGGTTGGTCAAATACATGTATTAAAATATACCATTGATCTCCAAAAGACCCATTTTGTCCCCACCAACCTCCATAAGTCATTGTAAGTTGTTGAC
>OJHG01000958.1_pt1 | contig 10599 bp, 6 predicted proteins | sample 1594761 | NCBI WGS metagenome assembly OJHG01 (sample SAMN05416786, study PRJEB24817) | seawater metagenome | isolation source: Sea water | place: Canada:Atlantic | collected 2013-07 | reverse complement strand
AGATGCTCAGGAGTCTCGTGGGCTCGGAGATGTGTATAAGAGACAGATACACAACTATAAAATATTAAATTAATTTAAATTTGCAAAAAAATTAAATATGATTTCTCACCAAATAAAACTTTTAGTAATTACTTTTTTTATATTAACGACCTCTTGTGTATCCAAAAAAAATATTACCTATTTTCAAAATGATCTGGTAGATCAGAGTAAGGTATCTAATAGTTATAAGACAGTATACAAACCGGATGATTTATTGCAAATAAACATCTCATCAATAGATATGGAAGCTGTGATACCATTTAACTTAAGCTCATCAGCTAGTACTGAAATGACGAGTTCTAACCCACAAACCTATTTAATTGACTCGAATGGTGAAATAGATTTTCCAATTTTAGGAAAACTAACCATAGGGGGCTTAAGTAGAGAAGATGCTGTTAAATTATTTAAGGATAAATTAGATCCAACCTTCGTTAAATCACCTTCCATTAATATTAACATCACAAATTTTAAAGTGACTGTGCTAGGAGATGTAAAAAAACCAGGAACCTTCACAATTCCCAATGAAAGAGTAACAATTCTCGAAGCTATCGGATTGGCGGGAGATTTAAATCTCTCTGGACAACGGCAAAATATTTTGGTGACTAGAGAAGAAGGAGAAAAAAAAGTATTTCACAGCTTAGACTTGTTGTCTAATACTCTTTTCACGTCACCTGCCTATTATTTGCAACAGAACGATGTGGTCTATGTAGATCAAAACTATGCCAAATCTCAAGATGCAACTTCCAATCAAAAAACAGGTTTGTTTATTTCTGTTGGCTCTATTCTTGTTGCCTTGATTAATGTATTGTCTAGATAATAGTATTTAAATAATTCCATCAAAATTTATTAAAATGAACGAATTTAATGAAGAGAATGACTCTTTGAACATTTTAGAAGAAATTAAAAAGTACCTCAGGCATTGGAAACTATTTTTACTAATGGTATCTATTTCTCTCGGTGTTGCCTTTTTAAAATTAAGATATTCACAGCCAATTTACAGCGTATCGTCTTCTATACTGATAAAAGATAATAAAAATGCTGGTATTTCCACTGAGTTGGCTGCTTTTGAAGATTTGGGAATTGTTGGGGGTATATCAGCTAACAACCCCGACAATGAAATCGAAATTCTAAAATCTAGAAATATCTTAGGAAAAGTTATTGACTCTCTTCAACTTAATGTTTCATATTTTACTGAAGGTAGAGTGAGTACATCTGAAAGATATAAAGAGGATTCACCTATCTTTTTTATTCAAACAGCAGTTTTCAATAAAACCAACTCCAATACATTTATTGTAAAAATTGTAGATAGTATCAATTATGAGTTTGTTGGTATTGATGGTGATCTAATATCTTCACATGCTTTTGGCGAATCAGTTACAATAGACAACAAAACTTTTATAGTTGAAAGTAATAAAAATAAAAAACCCAAAGAAGAAGAGATTGTAATTGTAAAAATTACTTCAAAAAATTCATTAATTAACCAACTAAAAAGTAGTATTAAAATCACTCCATTAAATGAAAGTTCTAGTATTTTATTGTTGAATTTGAATGGCTCTGTGATAGAAAAAGCAGAAGATATCTTAAACGAACTAGTGAAGCAGTATAATACAGATGCTATTAGTGATAAAAATCTAATCTCTCAAAATACCAAAGATTTTATTGATGACCGTTTGAGAAAAATTAAATCTGATTTATTCCTCATTGATGATAAAGTAAAAGAATTTAAAGATAGTAAAAACATCACAGGTCTTTCTGAAGAATTTTCTTTGACTCTAGGTACTTTAAAAGAAACAAATGAACGTATTAGCCTCGTTAGAACTCAAATAAGCCTTGTTAATTGGATCAAAGACTTGTTAGTTGAAAAGTCGACAACCGACCAGATACTACCAACGAGTCTAGGCTTTGACTATAATGGCTTAACTGATGGAATTTCTAAATATAATGAACTAATTCTGTTGAGAGACAAAGCTTCAATAAATGCAGGTCCTAAGAATCCTATTTTAATGCAACTTGAATCTCAAATAGAAAGTGTAAGATCGAATTTATTAAGTAGTTTGTCTCCAATTTTGAAGTCATTAGATATTCAACTGAAAGATTTGAACAATGAGGCAAATACAGTTTTATCTCGTGTGAAATCGATCCCTTCAACAGAGCGAGGTTTCATAGACATTGCAAGAGAACAAGAAATTATTGCAAGCTTATATCAATATCTATTAAAGAAAAAAGAAGAAACTGAAATATCATTGGCAGTAACTGTTCCCAACGCTAAAATTATTGATGTTGCTTATGGCTCCAAAATTCCAATAGCACCAAATAGACAAATAATATATCTAGGGGCTCTAGTTATAGGTTTGCTCCTTCCATTCGGTTTCGTTTTTATTCGTAATTTTTTAGATAATAAAGTATATTCAAAAAATGATATCTCGAATACTATATCTGTTCCGTTTTTAGGTAGTATACCTAGTTCAGATACAACAACATCCTTAATTGTTACTAGTGGTGAAAGAACACCAATCTCAGAAGCTTTTCGCTTGATTAGAGCAAATTTAAATTTTATCATACCAAACTTAGATAAATTGGGCAAAACAATACTTGTTACTTCAACCACTAGTGGAGAGGGGAAATCATTTGTTTCTATTAATACTGCAGCAGCCTTAGCTTTATCAGGTAACAAGGTTTTGTTGATGGGGATGGATTTTAGAGCTCCTAAAATAAATGAATATCTTAACCTTCCTGATAAAAAAGGAATCACTAATTTTATCTCAGATTCTAAATTAATTTTTGATGAATTAAAGTTTAAAATTCCGAACATTGATTCTTTAGATATTATTTCTTCAGGAGTAATACCACCAAACCCTTCGGAATTAGTAACAACAGATAGATTAGAAGCCTTATTTTTAGAAGTAAAGCAAAAATATGATTTTATCGTTGTAGATACAGCTCCTGTAAACTTAGTGTCAGATACCTTATTAATAGCTAAGTATGCAGATATGTTTATGTATGTTGTTAGAGCTAATTACTCAGATAAAAGATCGTTGGTTGTGCCACAAGAATTGTATAAGGAAAATAAACTACCCAATGTAGCCATTGTTTTAAACGACATAGATAGTAGACGTGATGGTTATGGTTATGAAGGTTATAGTTATGGAGGTTATGGTTATGGAGGTTATGGTTATGGAGCTACTGAGGTTAAAAAACCATGGTACCGAAGAATCTTTAGCTAAATAGTGATAAACAGCTTAAACTACTTCTTAAAAACAACACTATTGTTTTTAAGAAGTAGTTTAAGCTGTTCTTTATTAGTATCTGTTAGCAATGACTCTATATGGTTTAAATGTTTTGTATTATGCAGGTCTGTACCTACAAAATCATACATTCCTAAATTAAGTAACTTTTTACTTATCTTTTGGATGTTTTTACCATAATATTCTGAAACTGATAATAAATTTAGTTGAAAAAGACAGCCTGCATTTTTTAGTTTATAAAATTTTTCAAAATCATTATGATAAAAATTATATCTTTCCGGATGCGCCAAAATAGGTTTATAACCTTTTAATTGAATTTCAAACAATATGTTAAAAATATTTAAAGGAGGGTTGAAATAAGACATCTCCACTAATATATAATTGTCTTTCAAAGTCAGGATATCATTTTTTTCGAGTAACAAAGAAAATTGCTCATCTAGCATATATTCTGCTGCTACATCAATTGAAACATCAGTAATATTTCTTTTAAGTAATTCATCTTTAACTTTTTGTAGTTTTTCTTTTATAGCAGTTGATGAATTTTGATAAATATCTCCTAACACATGAGGTGTTGTAATAAAATTTTTAATTCCTAAGTCAGACATTTTTTTAATGAGTTGAATACTTTCATCTAAATCACTAGCTCCGTCATCTAAACCAGGAAGTAAATGAGAGTGGATGTCCACAAAAGAATTTGAAAAGAAATCAGAAATTTTATTTTCTTTTTTTTTGAAAAAAAACATAGATAATTTTTTATAAATTTACGTTTTTTAAATTATTTACAACACGAAATCGATTGAGTTTTTTATAGCTATTGCACAGACAAAATACTTACGATATATTTGATAATCTTATACAATTACATATGATTTTAATAGCTGATGGTGGTTCTACAAAAGCCGATTGGATTGCGCTAGACACTAATAAGAATGAACTCTTTAGAGTGAGAACGCTAGGCTTAAATCCAGCTGTTATATCTACGGAGGAATTAACAAACCGCATTATTAATATGTTTCAGCTCATTAATGTAAAAGATGAAGTGAGCCATGTATATTTTTATGGAGCAGGATGTGGTACTGACAAAGCTTGTAATCTTTTAAAAGATGTAATGGAGGGTATTTTTACAAATGCAAAAGTAACTATAGCAGAAGACATGCTTGCTGCAGTATATGCCGCTGTAGGCAAGAGTCCTGGAATGGTTTGTATATTAGGAACGGGCTCTAACAGTTGTTATTTTGATGGAGAAAACATGCATATGAAGGTAGCGTCATTAGGATACGTTTTAATGGATGAGGCTAGTGGTAATTATTTTGGAAAACGTTTGATAAGAGATTATTATTACGGATTAATGCCCAAATACATGGTGGAGAAGTTTGAAGCTGATTTTAATTTAGATACCGATACTATTAAAACAAATTTATACCAAAAACCTAATCCAAATATGTACTTAGCATCATTTGCTAAATTTATGTTTGATTTTAAAGACGAAAAATACGTAAGAAGGTTAATGAAAAAAGGCTTTGAAAAGTTTTTTAAGTATCGAATCTTACCTTACAAACTCCATCGAGAAACGCCAATTTATTTTATAGGTTCTATCGCTCATTACTTTAGAGAAATTTTAGATGATGTTGCAGAGAAAAACGGTTTAAAAATTACAGGAATTATTCAAAGACCAATAGACAATCTTATTGAATACCATAAAAATCATATTAATCTATAAGATCTAGAAGCCTTTCTAAAGCCATTCCTCTGGAGCCTTTAATTAAGATGTAATTATTCTTAAATGTACTTATATTAAGTTGTTTTTTCATCGATTCAACACTATCGTATTTTTCTTCGGCAGTTGTTTCATAATAATTTTTACCAATAAAAATGAATCGATCTATTTCCAAATTTTCGCAGATATTAACAATATGTTGATGCTCCTTAATCGAATCTTCTCCAAGTTCAAACATATCACCTAAAATAACAACCTTTCTAGTTTCTTTAATTTTATTGAAGTTATATAGTGCTGCTAAAGTGCTTGTTGGATTTGCATTGTAGGCATCCATTAGAATTTTATTATTATTTTTCACCAGTACTTGAGACCTATTGTTAGTAGGTGAATAATTACTGATGGCAGTACTAATATTTATAGTAGAAATATTGAAATATTCTCCAATAGAAATAGCAACTCTAATATTGTCTAAATTATAAGTTCCTACAAGATTTGTAAGGATTGTTTTGTTAGTATACTTCAATTCTAAAAAAGGTTGAATAGACGAAATAGTAATCGAATTATTCAATAATATTCTTTTAATTTTTTTGGTTAATTCTACCTGTATTGTATCATTAGAATTAACAAATACAATCTTATTTTCTTTTTCAAGATAGGTGTACAGTTCAGACTTTCCTTTTATTACTCCACCAATCCCACCAAAACCTTCCAAATGAGCCTTTCCGAAATTCGTAATACAACCAATATCAGGTTCACATATATTAGAGAGGAATTCAATTTCTTTTTGATGATTAGCTCCCATCTCTACAATACCTATTTCTGTATTGTTTGTAAATGATAACAGTGTTAAAGGAACTCCAATATGATTATTTAAGTTTCCTTGAGTTGCTTTTGTATTGTATTGCGTCTTTAAAACAGCATTTAATAACTCTTTAGTTGTTGTTTTTCCATTACTCCCTGTTAATCCAATAACTGGGATTTTAAGTTTTCTTCTGTGGTAATTAGCTAATTTTTGTAATGTTTTTAAAACATTGTCTACTAAAATAGTTCTTCCTTCTATCTCACTCTCTTCTTCGTCTATTACAGCGTATTTTGCTCCTTTTTTTAGTGCTTCTATAGCAAATTTATTTCCATTAAAGTTGTCTCCTTTTAAAGAAAAGAAGATGGAGTTATTTCTAATATTTCTAGTATCAGTATCTACTAAATAATTAGTTGAATATATCTGATATAAATCTTTAATGTCCATAGGTTACATATAAAAAAAACCTCATTGAAAACTATTCAATGAGGTTTGTACTATTTTTAGTTTAAAAAAAAGGATTATCTAGAAGGGTTTCTAGGTGTTCTTTTCTTATAATTCAACACACCAACCACATCTGTAGCACATCTAAACCCAATGTAATTTGTTGACATATATTCTGGTAAATACCTCCTTTGTGATGGATCTAGCCAATAGGCTCTATCTTGCCAGGAACCACCTTTGTGGACTCTAGTTTCATTACTAATTAAAGTTGCACGTTTTTTAATATCGTATTGATTTAACTTTCCTGTTTCTGGATCTTTTGTATTGATCGGTGAATTGTACATTCTTGATTTACTTGTAAATTGATCTTCATCTTGTCCATACAATCGATTCGAGAAATTGTCTCCATCGTTCTTATCAAGATTAGATGCCGTATTATAATTTCTTCTCATAAAAACGTCATCTCTACTAACAGGCACATATTTAATTTCACCAGGGAGTTCTCTAGCTATTATCTTACCGTTAGGTAATGTATCATATGCTACCATGCTATTTGGAGTGTCACCAATTACAACAACACTTCCAGTTGAGTCTATTAATTTTTTCGTAAAAATATTTCCTCTGAAATAATTAAAGTCGTTTGCTTCTGTATCAATTATTGGTCTGTAAACATCTTGAACCCATTCTGCTACATTTCCTGACATATCATAGAGTCCATTTGCATTTGGCTTATATGACTTGACTTTAATAGGTATATCAGATCCATCTTCAGACCATCCTGCTAAGCCACTGTAATTTCCTTTTCGTTGTTTGAAATTTGCTAATTGATCACCTTTAGAGCGATTAGATTTGTTTCTGGTATACTTACCATCCCAGGCATATTTTTTTCTACCTCTAATATTGTTAAACTCTCTGTTTCCATTATTAGCTTTGGCAGCATATTCCCACTCCACTTCAGTTGGTAATCTAAATTTTTGGGATAATATACCATCTTGAGAAGTTACTTGTCTTCCCGTGAAGCTTCCCTTAGCTGGTTTAGGAGCTCCTTTTTTTCGTATTTTATTATTTGGTAGCCCTCTTTTGTAAACTGCTGAATCACCATCAAATAACTTGTATGGATTTTCTAAATACAAATCTGTATCGAAAAAATTTCTTATGGTATCATTCCCTAATACGTTAGATAACACTCCTTTATCTATTAAATTTTTTAAATTAACAGCACTGGTTCTCCATTTACAATATTGTACTGCTTGTATCCAACTTACCCCAACCACAGGGTATTCCGAATACGCAGGATGTCTAAGGTAGTTTTCAGACAAAAGATTTGTATTTCCTAGACTACTTCTCCAAACTAAAGTATCTGGCAATGCAGAGGAATAGATGTTCTTATACTTTTCCTCTTTTGGTGGAAATACATCTTTGGTTACTTGAAGATACAAAAGGTATTCTGAATTTGTAACTTCTGATTCATCCATATAAAAAGATCGAACATGCATTTGCTGTGGTGTGGTGTTCCAATCAAACATTACATCATCTTGAACTTGACCCATGGTGAAAGTACCACCTTCAATAGCGACCATTCCATTTGGGACTTTCTGTCCTTGAAATGAGGTCCCTTTGATGTAGCTTCCATATTTTGGATCATTAAAGTTCCATCCTGTTAAAGAGGATTTATTATTATTAGTTGAATTACAACTAAAAAGTAAAATCGCAGTAAGTAAAAACAGTGATATTCTATATAAGTTCTTCATATTTTATTTCAAAAAATAGAGTTTTATTTCAGTTCAGCAATTTACAACAAAATTGTATTCTTACAAGATGAATTGTAAATTTTAATAGTCTTGATATTCTTTTCAATATATCTCTAACGATTAACTTTTTTTTTTATTATCATATATCAATATTTTTCATAAAATATATCCACATTATTTGCGTTCTTTGAAGAATGCTTATGATGATTAAACGAATTATTACTTTTATATTTTTATTCTTTTCTATAGTTGCCTATAGTCAAGTAACTAACTCCGTTCTTGCAAATGGTGATTGGTATAAATTTGCTATTGACACCACTGGTATATTTAAAATTGATAGGTCTTTTTTACAACAGATAGGAATTTCAACAAATAATTTGAATCCAAAAAAAATTCATATTTATGGAAATGGCGGTAATTTATTGCCAGAATTCAATGGAGATTTTAGACATGAAGACTTACAAGAAAATGCCATCTATATCAAAGGCGAAGATGATACTTCTTTTGACACGAATGATTATATTTTATTTTATGCAAAAGGACCACATAGCTGGGATGTAAATGCAGAATCTGGCGAGGTAAGTCATCTTCAGAATATATATTCAGATACATCACATTACTTCATTACGGTAAATGAAGAGGATGGTAAAAGAGTACAAAACTCAGTTCCTGTTTCTGGGAACTCAAATCTACTTATTACTTCTTTTGATGATTATATTTTTTATGAAAAAGAAAACATCAACCTTTTTGCAGCGGGTAGGAGATGGTTGGGTGATGAGTTTAGTATAGAAAATCAACAAACATTTCAGTTGCCATTTCCAAATGCATCCCAAAACCAAGACTTAAAAGTAACGATAGGAGCAGTGGCAGTCTCTGGTTTATCATCACTAATGGAAGTGACCGTGAATTCTCAAAGTATTTTTAACCTTAACTTCACAGCATCTTCTTCCAGTTCATTAGCTTCAGATAGACTTGGGACTGGAATACTAACCAATAATTCTTCGTCAACAATAGACATTTCTATAGATTATAATAATGGAGGAAACCCATCGGCAAGAGCATATTTAGATTATATTGAAGTTTCAGGTAAAAAAGAATTAATCGCAGACGATTTTCAATTTTCTTTTAGAAGTTTTGAAGTTGCAAATACTTCCGGTATTGCTGAATATCAGATTCAGAATTCACAAAATATTTTTCAAGTTTGGGATGTAACTGATCCAATTAATGCAACGAACATATCAAATGAATCAGCTACAGGATCCTTTTCTTTTAAAGCTACTACAGGTTTGTTGAACGAGTATATTTTAGTAAATCAAGATGATTATTACGTTCCTGAAACGATATCTAATTCGAGAGTAGAAAACCAAAATTTACACTCAATAAAGGATGTCAATTACTTACTAATAACTACAAATGAATTTGCTGAACAAGCTCAGAGAATTGCAGATTATCACATAGAGAATTCTGGAATAACAGTCCAAGTAGTAATGCTAGATGAAATTTACAACGAATTCTCTTCCGGTAGTAAAGACATCACTGGGATTAGAGATTTTATCAAACATGTTTATGAAACAAATTCAACAGATAATAAAAAGTTAAAATACGTTTGTTTTTTTGGAGATGCTTCTTATGACTATAAGGATCGCATCATAGGGAATAACAATATTGTTCCAGTATACTTGGCTGACGCAAGCTATAACCTAGCTTTTTCATATGTTACGGATGATTTTTTTGGAATGCTTGAAGATACCGAAGGAACAATGTCTTCCTCGCATTCTATGGATATAGCAACTGGAAGAATACCCGTATCTACCCAACAGCAAGCTAGAGATGTAGTTGATAAAATATTGAGAGATTATAATGTTGATTCCTTTGGAGATTGGAGAAATACCATTACGTTACTTGCTGATGATATAGATGATACTTCAGATATTAGTATTCAACCAGGAGTAGAAACTATTGCTGACGATATTAAAGTTAATAAACCTGTTTTTAATATCAATAAAATTTATGCAGATGCGTATGTTCAGCAAAATTCATCTGGAGGTGAACGGTATCCAAGTGTAAAGGAAGCAATCACTAGGGCTATAGAATCTGGCACCTTAGTCTTTGATTATTTTGGACATGGTGGTGAAGATGGTTTTGCAGCAGAAAGATTTTTAGATATCCCACAAATAAAAGGGCTTAAAAATGAAAATACACTACCTCTCTTTATTACGATTACTTGCGAGTTTTCTAGATTTGACAACCCATTAAGAATTTCGGCTGGAGAAAATGTTTTTTGGAATACATCGGGTGGTGCTGTTTCAATGATAACAACTACTAGAGAAATTTATATAAATGCAGGGCAAATTTTTAATGAGAATTTAATAGCTACACTGTTAGAATTTAACAACGAAGATTTAACTATTTCAGAATCTTTAGTGAAAGCAAAAAACAACTCTTCAGAGACTCAAAAATTCTTTATTTATTATTTTGGAGATCCTGTAAAAAAATTAGCAATTCCTGAGCCAAACATTAGAATTACTAAAATGAATGGAGTAGATGTCACACAATCATTAGATACTCTTAAGGCTTTGTCTAAAGTTAGCTTTGAAGGAGTAG
>OJHG01000944.1_pt1 | contig 10734 bp, 11 predicted proteins | sample 1594761 | NCBI WGS metagenome assembly OJHG01 (sample SAMN05416786, study PRJEB24817) | seawater metagenome | isolation source: Sea water | place: Canada:Atlantic | collected 2013-07 | reverse complement strand
AGTCTCGTGGGCTCGGAGATGTGTATAAGAGACAGGAGTTGAGGCGATCACTAAAACGGAAATTTCAGTTGAGCATATAAGTAAAGAGTCTGAAAAGATTCCTGCGACGATGGCAGATTTGAAATCAATAATTGAAGTTAATCAGCATCAATTGAATGAGCTGTCGAATCATTTAGAAGCTTTTAAGGAAGTTCGTGATAAAGCTGTTGAAGCGGTCCCTGAGATTCATGCGCAAATTGATAAAACGGTTACTGACTTAAATAACGCGGTTGAAGGCGCTAGTGACCATTATAAAAATATGCTGGATAAATCGAGTGCCTATTTAGTATCACATGGTGAGAGATCTGAAAAGCTCCTTGAAAAATTAACAAATACTTCCGAACATGGCTTAGAGCGGTTGAAAGAGGGCTTTGAGAAAGGGGCTAATGATGTTGCATCTGGTCTTGCTGATGGCGCAGATTCAGTTAGAAAAGTCATTCAAGAGGGTGCTGCTGAATTTGAAAATAAAGTTTCTAGTGTGCACGGTAGCTTGGTCAGTACATCTGATCACTTGGTTACAAATAGTGAAAAAGTACGTGAGTCACTGAATGACGGGGTCCAAGACATTCAAGCTAAATTGAGTAGCATGCTAGTAGATTTAGATGATCGCTCAAAGTCGATTATCGTAAATTTCGAAGAAACTGGTAATGGTTTATTGCAAAAAAATAGTGAAGTTCTTCAGCAGACGACTTCAGGGATTGAGGATATGCGTAAGCAATTTCAATCGAGCATTGAACAGGCATTAAGCCAACAAGTTGGAGCCACTGAGTCGGCCGTTAATGGAATGGCTGAGCAAATGACTTCTTCATTGCAAAGAACTGAGGAGCATATTAATAAACAACTGGTTGCAATGGATGAGGCGCTTGAAAAAGAGCTTGGGCAGGTCTTGAGTGTTATGGGGCAAAACCTAACATCGATTACTCAACGGTTTACAAATGATTACAAAGTGCTGACAGATAATATGCACCAGGTTGTAAGTGAATCTAAAAGGTTTGATAGTTGAGCACTAGATCAAGTTTCTTGAAAAGTAGATCTGCTGATCAAAGCGGGCATGACGAGTCCCAGTGGATGTCTGTTTCTGATTTGATGGCTGGATTAATGATGGTTTTTTTATTTATTGCTATTGCGCTTATGCGTGATGCGATTATTGAAAGAAATCAGATGAAAGATGTCGCTGTTGCGTATCAAGAAAATCAAGTTGCTATCTATCAGGCATTAGTGGACGAGTTTGAAAAGGAGTTACCAAAGTGGGACGCCACAATTGATGAAGAGACGCTATCTTTTAATTTTCAATCACCAGATGTGTTGTTTGATAGAGGAAAAATGAATGTGAAGCCAGCATTTAAAAAGATACTGCGTGATTTTTACCCCCGTTACCATAAAATTATCTCTAAATTCAAACCGAGTATTACGGATGTTCTGATAGAGGGGCATACCAGTAGTCTATGGAATCACGATACTAGTTTAGATGAAGCCTATTTTCAGAATATGAGGCTCTCACAGGGGCGTACACGTTCAGTTCTGCGTTATATTCATGAGCTACCTGACGTTGCCTATGACAAGGAGTGGACAAAAAAACATGTTGCAGCTGTTGGTTATTCATCATCTCGTTTGATTTACAAAGAACCTGGTGTAGAAGATATAGAAAAATCACGACGGGTTAGCTTTAGAGTGGAAACTAATGCTGAAATTCAGATTCGTAAAATTCTCGATTATTAAGTATGCGTTTAGATATTAACTGGACTGGGTTAATAAAAGCTCGAGAGCAAATGGGGGCTGAGTTAGCTGATCTAACTAGAGTATCTGTAGCACCTATTGATCCAATTGATGTCGCCTTGGATGAAGGTTATGAGGTTTCACTTGATGATGTCGTTACTAATAATGGTCTTCTTGAATACGAAGGAAGGCAGATTCTGCTTTACATTCAAGACCATGGATGGCGTTGTAAAGAAGCCGAAAAAGATGGTTCTGTTGGTAAGAAGTATCATATCTCAGAGTGTAAAACACTTACAGAAATGCGAGCAAATAACCGTTTTGAAAGATATGTTGCGACACATAATATTAGCGGTGTTTTTAAAATTCATGGTATAGATAGAGATACTCGTGAAAATATTGATGCAGAGGCTGAGTTATCTGTTTGTAAAAATTGTTTGGCTAATATTAGGTATGAAGGATACTCATCACGAGGAAACTGGGAAATTAAGAATAAGGTTTTTTCTACGTTTTCACTAACAGAGTTTTTCACGACATATAGTTCTTTTTTTACCCATATGCCGAAGCGTATGGCTGAGACAGCATCCTCTAGTTACTCAGCAGATTGGGCTGAGCTGAGTAAAAAGATACGGCATGACTGTGGATACAAATGTAATTCATGTAGAGTCACCCTCGATACACAGAAGGCTTTACTTCATGTTCACCATAAAAATGCTGTTAAAAGCGACAATTCCCCTGCAAACTTAGAACCCCTTTGTAAGGACTGTCACCGCAAGCAGGTTGATCACAGCCATATGTTTGTTCTCCATGATGAAATGAAATTAATAAATCACTTAAGACGAAAGCAAGGCATATTGCCTGCTAAAACTTGGGATGATGTTCTTGCTCTTGCTGACCAAGGGTTAAAAGCGCTACTGTTAATTTATAAAGAACACAATTTGGATATCCCTGAAGTAGGTTACGAAATCGCAAGTGATAGTGGTGCGATGATATCGGTTGATTTGGCATGGCCCAGAAAAAAGTCATGCATACTTATCTCACGTGATAAAGAGAATAGAAAGCAGCTTATTGACGCTGGTTGGGATGTTAAAGAGGCACAACAGGCGATTAATGAATATCAGTGATGTCGTACGTTATTATTGGGCCTCAAATATAACTAAATTTGCTAACAAATAAAAAAATGAGCTGCCAATTTATAAGGGTTTGACGAAGGGAAATGGATAAAAAAAAGTTTAAAGAATCGATAGTAGAGCTTACGAGGCAAGAAGTAAGTGGGTTGAGTGAATTAAAAAAACATGAATTTATTTTGAGCGTTGTTAAAGAAGAGTTCAGCAGTACTAAGCAGGTTAAACTCTATTGCGGATCAGAGTCGTGCGGTGAAGTGAATTTAGTGAATTGGCCAGATCATCAATCCTATTTAAAGGTTAAGTGCTGTCACTGTGGGGAGGTGTACTGTGGCTTTGTATCCACGGTAAGGGCTAAAAGACGACGTTCGCTTCATGGTCAGTGGAGATATTTGTACACATTTAGGGTTATAACGCTCGAGGGAAACGAATGTCAATTTGACCTATTGCTTACAGGTGCAGAAGTTTTTGAAGCACGTTCGAAAGATCTAGTAGCACTAACATCTCAGTACCAAAATGGTTATGGGTCAGTTAACGGAAAGGTTATAAATTGCACTGTTGACAAAAATCGATGGATGAAATGTAGTGATGAGGAATTTTTAATTCAAAGTGCTAAAATTCTTAAGAAGCTTGAGCCTGTTTCTTCTGTTAGAGAGTGAGTGCCGGACAGGTATTCTATAGTCTTATTTAAAGGTTGGTGCTTTAAGCTCCCAGTGCTGTCGCACACGGTATGGTATGACGGCATACAAAGTTAATCTACATGGGGACTTAACTAGTGTTAAGTCCGTGTAATGTTATAATTAACATGTGAAATTAACTCCCAAACAACTACGTTTTGTTGATGAATACCTCGTTGATTTTAATGCATCGAGGGCTGCTAGAGCGGCGGGGTTTAGTTCTTCAGGGGCTAAGGTGCAAGGTTCTCGTTTGTTAACGAAAGCTAACGTTAAAGCGGTTATAGAACGACGCCAGAAGGCGACTGAGAAGCGCTTGCAAGTTACCCGCGATGATGTGGTTAAAGGGCTTGTGATAGCCGCTGAGCAGGCTAGGGTGAATAAAGACCCTATTTCTATGATTGCTGCTATGAGTGAGGTATCGAAGATGATGGGGTTTTATGCTTCTAAGCCTCGTGAAAAAACGACTGAAACTGATTATGATTCACAAAAAAGGCAGTTTGAACTAATGACCGATAAAGAGCTGATAGCTTTACAGAGCAGCCCTTAGTCCAAGTAGTTATGGATAGCATTAGTGTGACATTGTTTGCTGGTTAGTTTTCTGCTCATTTAAGCGAGGTTTAAGAGCTGGAATCACGTAAGCTACGCGATAGTGTCGGTTACTCTTGTTTGCTCTTCTGTGGTCTGTAAATCTACCTAGGTGGCTGCTTTAATGGGGCTTTTGGGTAAAGGCTTGTGGGGTAACTGAGAGCATGGTTCTCAGAAAGTTTGGAGGGGGGGTACTACCAGCAATAGTCAACGACTTGGAAGTTATCGAACCCATGCTTAAATTATATTTTTTGTAGAAACCTAATCCAAAAAATCAAAGCTGTAACTCTACTTAGTTTATCGGTGGGGTATAGTAGTTTTTGGAGTGTTTTGCAGTGTTAGTGTGTCGGTCTAGTGTAGGTTTTTAGCTACCTCACAGTGATTATGGACGGCTATTGGTAATACGTAGAGTCATATGCGCCGATCACTAAACACCTACCTATCCGTAAGCAGTAACCCGTGCGTTGCACTCAAGCAGAAAACGAATGAGCGTAGTGAAGTGATTGAATCAGCGTAGCTGATGATTGAACGTAGCGAAGTGACTGAGTTCTTCTGTGCAGAGATGCATAAGCTAAGGTGTCAATGAGCATCCAAAATTGACCCACATAGGCATCGAATATTGACCCACCTTCGGGTTGTTATTTTAGAGCCTTTTGTTGGCTTTGTTTAAATCGATATGAGTCATTTTTTGTTTCTATTATTGAGCAATGGTGTGTCACTCTATCGAGCAATGCGGTGGTCATTTTGGCATCACCAAACACACTCACCCATTCAGAGAACTCTAAATTGGTCGTGATAATGACACTGGTTTTCTCATACAGCTTGCTGATGAGGTGGAACAACAGTGCCCCTCCTGATTTTGGAAACGGGATATAACCTAACTCATCAATAATCACGCAGTCCACTAATTGTAATCGTCGCACTAAACTGCCTTGGCGTTGTTCTGTTTGTTCTTTGATTAAGACATTGATTAAATCAACGGCATTAAAGAAACGGGTTTTCATGCCACGTTGTATGAGTTCTGCGCCTAGTGCGATAGCAGTATGGGTTTTACCCGTTCCAGTCCCTCCGACTAGAATCAAGTTATGCGCCTGCTGTGCAAACTGGCCAGTACATAACGGCTCTATGATCGTTTGATCAATCGCTGATGACGCATAATCAAAGGTGGCAAAGTCTTTGTGATGAGGGAACTTAGCCGCTGTCATTTGGTATTGAATACGCCGTACCTCACGCTCTGTTTGTTCGGCCTCTATCATTTTAGGCAGTGCGGACAATAAGCTTGGCATTTGCTTTTGTGCGAGCAATTCATTGACAACCAGTGCCATGCCATACAGCTTTAGTGATTTTAGTTGCTCATTGATCTGATTCATTACGCCACCGCCGATGTTGTTAAGAGCTGGTTATAACGCTGGCAATTTGCTTGCGGTGGCGTTTTTAGTACCGGGTACTGAATAACGTCAATGCCTGCCGTTTCATCGGGCTCTATCAAACGATGAAGCAGATTAATAATGGCCGACAGCTGAGTCGTTTTAGCCTCTATGGCGCACTCACAAGCGATGCTAATGGTTTCTACATCATGGTCTTGCATGAGTTGTAATAGCTCAACAAAGTCACGGTCACCTTTGTCTCGCTTTAAGTAATTATTTTTAATGGTAATGATCGGTTTTGGTAAATCCCAATGCTCAAACGGCGCACCATCGCGCAGCGCACCTGGTTTTTGCTTGAGCAGTGGCACGTAGTGCCACGGCTCAAAATGATAGCGGTGCTTTTTAAAGCTGCGCTGATGCTCTGCAATCACGTGCTGGTTGATTATCATCACCAATTTATAAGCATAAACACGCAATGAAATGCGCTGCTTGGCGTATTCACATGGGACACTATATTGATTGGTATCGTATTGCACTAAGCAGGTAGAGCTTACTCGAACGGTCTTTTCGACATAGCCATCAAACGGCTTACCTAACCGGTTCAGTGCTAACCGTTCGTGCTCAAAGCTATCATCAATGGTTTGATCTTTATGCTGAGGGTGTAGCTTTTGCCCTAATTCATGACAACATGCTAATAAATGTGTGTTTAATGACGCTAAATCATCAAAGCTCAGTTGTGGCGTAAACAATTGTCTGCGTATGACATGTACTTGATTCTCAACTTGCCCTTTCTCCCAACCTGAGGCGGGGGTACAAGCGACGGGCTTAATCAAGTAATGATTCATTAACGCTAAGAAGCGTGGATGAAAGTCACGCTCTTTGCCTTTACCGATCTTAACCACCATTGTTTTAGGGTTATCGATTAATACACGATTAGGCACACCTTGATAGAAAACCAGCGCTTGGGCAAAGGCATCCAGCAACATCTCTTGAGTTTCACGAGGATAGGCCACGATAAAGGGCTTACGGCTATGTGATAACCTAAAGTGAGCCACTTTAATCTTTGTCTCAACACCATCAATCATGACCACTTCAAGACTCCAATCAAACTGCATGGCGTCGCCTGCTTTAAAGATTAAAGGCACAAAGGCATCTGTCAGCGATAGCTGTGTCGTTTTGAGCTTTTTAATAAAACGGCATACTGGCGAGTAAGAACCTAAGTAACCCTCCGGTATTAACTGCTCATACAGTTTTTGTGCGGTACGGCGCTCACGCTTTGGGCGTTTAAGGTCAAACTCAAACCATGCCATTAATTGATCTTCAAAGCCTTTTAATCGTGGGCTGAAATTAGGCGCAGACCGCTTATATTTTGGTGGCTGATCATCACGACAGTATTTACGTATGGTGTTTCTTGACAGACCTGTTTGTTTTGCAACGGATCGAATACTTTCATTATTAACTAAAATGCGTCGACGCACTTTCATGGCTGTTTCCATTAATATCACCTATTAGATTCTCCAAGCTAAAGCTTGGTATTAAACTACAAAATAGGTGGGTCAATATTCGATGCCGATTAACCCCTAAAGTGGGTCAGTTTTGCATGCTTATTAACAAGCTAAGGGTTACGTAGTACTCATAACTCTGTCATTTCAAAAATATTAAGTACGATAGATTATGCTCCAGCGAGGATGTGAACTGATATTACTCCATGACACTAGATCAAGAAACACCTACTGAAATTGTGCTGGTTAAGATATTAATGGCAGAAGTTAACGTTATTCTCATAATATCTTGCTTTATGGCCTAGTCTAAAAGTTGTACATATATAAATAAATACAAAATAGTAGAAGGAATTAGGGTTCATTCCTAATAAGTGTTCAATTTTGAACGGTTGGTATATACTTGTTACCAGTCAGGTAGAAGAGATTAATTACCCCTTTGACAAGAGTTTCCCGTACTTTTCTGACCATTTTATTTCGGGAATTTAATATACGGGACAATATGATGACCAATCGCTCTATTTCAGAAAATGTAGTGGTGCCATCTGAAAAAAACAAGTTCGATAGAGAAGCCTTACGTTATCAACAAAAACTAGTAAATGATAAAAGACGGGTTCTTAAAATAGAAGAGAGTAAACTCCTAAAACTATACGCAGAAAAGGCTAAGGCCAACGGACTAGAACCTGCCTATGTAGAAACAAATGACCTAATCATGATAATTGAAGATCTACTATTAACTATGTCTCCGGTAACAAAAGCATTTGGGCGACATGAAATAAAAGAAAATAAATGTAAAAATTGGGCTACTCGAGCGATAACTAATTTAGATGAATCTAATTTAACCGAAGCTCTAAACCACTTACTTTACAATAATAATACCTTCATTAAGCTCATGAGTGATTATAAGATACTAGATATTAAAAGCATTACCAAGTCAGCTTCATACAGTGCAGGACTTAACAAGTTAAAGAAGCAACTAAAGATCACACTAATGCTTAAAGATAAAGACGATCAACTAGCTGTAAAAGATAACACCATATCTGATAAAGACATTGAGATTAAGAGCCTTAATGATGAACTACTTAGAAATAAAAGCAATGACTGGAAATCTAGGGCAATCGAGCTTAAGAAGTCAGGAATGGCAAAATCCGTTATAGCTAAACAATTAGGTAAAGGTCGCACCACTGTTTCAAACTATTTAAACCTAGCAGAAGTTAAAGGCTTAACCGAGTAGCCTGAAAGATCTCAACAGCCCGCAGTTAGGCTTATAGGTGCACTGGGGGTAAGCTAGATGTACGGTATGTTGTTTAGCTTCACGAGCTAGGGCCTTCTCTTCTTTGCATTTACCTCTCATTTCAGGGGTATCTACTCCATTAACGCTAATGCTGATACGTTCCCTATGATTGCAGGCCATCCTTTTATGGTCGCTCTGAAGGTGTCTCCATCGTAGATACTGCTAACTTCTGAAACAATGGCATCACCATAGTTAATTGATTTTGCTTGAGAGGTAACGCTGACAAGAAGTAGTAGAACTAGGATTAGGTTTCGCATGTTAAAAGAGTAGTAGCTAAATTTATGTAGTGTTCATTAATCTGTGAATTAAGAGCCGAAGTTTAATGCCTGTTAGTTTAGGCTCTTTGAGTAGGGTTATAATACATTTATTGCAAGCTGGTGATTCGTAGAACACAAACAAATCACCATTCGAGCCTCAGAAAATCAATCAATCATTCGGGACTAGATGAGCTAGCGCACTTCGTGCCCTTCGCCCATCTATCACCGAAGTGCTGGATTGAATTCCTTCGTCTCTCTGGCATTTGTTTTTTGTTCTACGGCAGTGGGTAGGGGGAGTAGAGCATCCTTGTAGTGGGTGTTCATTTACTTAACGGAAGCAGTTAATAAAATATATATAAAACAATAAGTTACAATTATTTTTGCCAAAAATTTTGGCAAGACTCCTTTGTAAAGGTAAAGTGGTAGTCACCTTTAAGCTGCTAAAAACTCCCTAAGCAAGGCAAGGTTTTCTGGATCAGCAGAGATTAAAAATATTTGTTTTTTATCTCTAATGGCTGTTCTGTAGATCAGCTGTATTAGTTCTGAGGTAGCATGAGAGTTTTGAGCTTTATTTGAGTTCATCCCTAAGAAGTCAGCTAACCTAGGGTTCATATTTAATTTCCCCAGAAGAACTAAGATGTCGAGGTGTTTATGTTTATTGGTTCCTCTCGTAACCATTGCTGTGTAAGTTGCTTTAGACAATCGAGTTGTTCTCTGTAATGGTCAAGTTTTCTTGGAAACAATTTAAGCCACTTTTCTCAATTCAATTGTTCTCTGCGCGGGTGTTATATAGCCAATTGCAGAATGCAATCGCTTGTAATTATAAAACCTAATGTAACTTTCCACTGTGCTGACTGCTGCATAATGATTAATGAATCGTAAATGATTCAACCGTTCTGATTTCAAGCTTCTGAAAAAACGTTCCATAACGGCATTGTCCCAACAATTACCTCGACGACTCATGCTTTGCGTGATATTTAATTTTTGAAGATAATCACAAAATAAGTCTGCCGAGTACTGCACCCCTTGATCTGAGTGAAATAGCAGTTTTCTCGTATTCGGCTGATGTTTTTTTATGGCATGAGCGAGTGCTGTTTTTGCTAATTCGGCATTGGGGTATTTTGACATCGACCAACCAACAATTTCTTTTGAACCCAGGTCAAATACACACGCTAAATAGCTCCAGCCCTGATATGTGCGGATATAGGTGATATCACCAACCCAGTGTGTATTGACCGTGCCTGGCTGAAACTGACGGTCCAGAAGATTTTCTGCTTTAATATGCGTTTTTCCACCATCCGCATAATAATGCTTTTTCTTGGGTGTTATCGCGAATACGTTGGCTTTTTTCATCAGGCTCGCCGTTCGATACAAACCGAGCGCAAAACCTTGTTTATGTAATTCAAGTTGCATTCGTCTTTTTCCATAGGTATTGCCGGTTTCTGTCGCAATATGCTTGATGGCTGCAATAACACGAACTTCCTCAGCCTTTATCGGCCGAGGACGTATTTGCTCATAATACGTACTGACACTCACCTTAAAGAGGCGGCAGAGCTCTTGTATTGTATATTCTGGGTTTGCCTTCTTCATGTGTTTAATCAACCTAGATTGTTGTTTTCTCGGACGAAGAAGGCGGTGGCCTTTTTTAATATTTCATTATCTCTTTTTGCCCGCCAAAGTTGTTTTTCCAGTTCCTGAATACGTTGCTGTTCTGGCGTCATGGCTTTTTTTCCATCTGGCGTTTCACCATTCAGTTCGGTGAGGTATTGTTTCTTCCAGCGCGTAATTGCTGTTGCGCCTGCACCGGATATTTCCATTATTTGTTTGTTGCTGTAACCTTCATCAACCATCAACTTTGCATATTCATAGCGCTGCTCTGGTGTGAAATCTACTCTTTGTTTTCGAGTCATTTTTAGCTCCTAATCTTTTAAAATTATAGGCTATAAATTACTCCAAGATTATTAGACCATTACAAAAGCCGGTTTCTTGTGTTTAGAAAGCGGACTTGTTAGAAGTAAAAATAGCATTAATGTTGCGGCCAAGAATATCAGTGACTTTATCGTATCGAGTAGCCTGTATTGGCTGCTTGGATTCGGTTTAATGTTTGGAAGTAGCCAGTGGGGGTTGTTTGGATGGTCTGATTTTGCATTCGCTGAACCAGCAGATACAAAACTCATCG
>OJHG01000941.1_pt1 | contig 10782 bp, 10 predicted proteins | sample 1594761 | NCBI WGS metagenome assembly OJHG01 (sample SAMN05416786, study PRJEB24817) | seawater metagenome | isolation source: Sea water | place: Canada:Atlantic | collected 2013-07 | reverse complement strand
CTGGAAGGGTGGAAGCTAATGCGCATTTATAGAGATGTCCGTTTTTCAAAAAACAAAACACCCTATAAAACCAATTTCGGTATTGCTTTTCGTCGTACACAGCCAAACAATAGGGGGAGTTATTACCTACACATCTCTCCAGAGGATAGTTTCTTAGCATGTGGTTTTTGGGCGCCTGAACCAAAAGATCTGTTGCGCATTCGACAGGAATTGGCTGTTTCAGGTGACGAGTTCAGAGAAATTATCAGCCAAAAATCAGTTAAAAACACTTGGGGAGAATTAACAGGTGATGAGTTAAAATCAGCACCTAGAGCTTTTGATAAGGACCACCCAGATATTGATTTGATTCGAAAGAAGCAATTCTTGTTTATGATTCATTTTAATAACTCCGAAGTGGAAAACAGTGGTTTCTCTGAGCGTATTAGCAGTGCTGTACAGGATATTCGACCATTTGTGGATTTTATGTCAGACGTGCTGACGACTGACTCAAATGGCGAGTCTTTGATCTAAAAGATGCATTTGGTCTTGGTAACGCTGGACTAGCATCGAAATGATACGTTTATTAATCACGGAAGATTGCCCTGCATAATAAAGGTATTCCTCTACGGAAAACAGTCCTATGACCGTACCAATCATGAGGTTTCTAAAGGTATGGTTTGCCTTTAGAGAATGATTAATGTAATCAGGTTTCTGTAGCTCATGTAATTCGTAAAAAGCATTCTTGTATTGAGCAATGTATTGTCGATAAATTTCTAGAAGTAGATCGTTTTGAAATTTCAAAATCGGTCTTAAAGTCTCGTTTTGGAAAGTTTCTATGTCCAGAGATTGCGCCTTCGTATTAACGGACTTAATTTCTGGTCTTATCTTTTTTAACAAGGTGCCTCGTGGTTCCATATAACGGGTTGATTAGATCAGGTACAACAAGGCCATAGGTTTATTGTTTTAAATTTTCTACGAATGAACAAGCTACACCAGTAAAGGGTTAACTTGCTGAAAATATGACATCTATCATGAAAAAATTTAATTACAGTTTTTTTGCCCTAGCATTAAGTGTATCCCTCTTTTCGCAGTCCACAAAAGAGTTGGTATTGACCATAGATCATACCATGGCATCTGCGCCATTAACTACTTCTTCCATAGGTGTAAATAATCTAGGTAACCAGTTTAAGTTTTCACGCTTAGAATATTACATGGGAGATATACAAGTGATCTATGACAATGACTCGGTATTTAACTACCCCGAAGTGTTGCTTATTGATGCGCTAGACGCTGCTTCAACAAACCTTTATTTAGGGAGTCAGAGTCTCGACAGCGTTACCGCTGTAAGATTCGCTATTGGAGTTGGCACCAGCTTAAATCACTTGGATCCATCCACGTATTCACCACAGAGCCCTCTAGCGCCTAAATCTCCTTCCATGCATTGGGGTTGGTCAGCGGGATATAGATTTATCGCTGCTGAAGGTATGGGGTCATCCTCCTTTAATCAAGGCTTTGAATTGCATGGCCTAGGCGATGTAAACTATGCGATGCAAACGATATCAACTTCAGGAGTTGCTGTGGGTACAGATACGTTAGAGATTAAACTAGTGGCAAACTATGATGCGCTTACTCGAGGAGTAGCGGTCGGTCAAGGAGTGATTTCTCATGGAGAAACAGGTTCTGCGCGTCAAGCGTTAGCAAACATGAACAATCACGTATTCTCCTCGTCAGAGGGTAATGCCGCGTTAAGTGAAGTGGAATTAAAGTCTTTAGATTACTCCATATATCCAAACCCAACGAATGGAAGCTTCTGGGTTTCAGTACCGGTTGGTTCACAGATAGAGGTGAGAAATATATTAGGCCAAATAATTGAACACCGTACTTCAGAACACGCGAACGAACTTTTCGTAATGAATACAACAGGTATATATATTGTGACATTAAGACAGGGTAAAAGCATGAGCACTGAACGCGTTGTTGTAAGATAATGCGTGTTTTAGGGTTCAATATTGCTGTAGTATTAATAATGTGGAGTTGTACCAAAACACCACCGGAACCGGTCGTTGACCAAACTCCTTACTCGCTCGAATACGGAGCTCTCTCTACTCCAGATATTCCCTTAGATAACAAGCTAACCAATCAAGGCGTAAAGCTAGGAAGGATGCTGTTTTACGAGAATCGACTTAGTGGAGATAATTCAATGTCATGTTCCTCTTGTCACAAGCAGGTAAATGCATTTTCGGATACCGCAAAATTTAGCACTGGAATCCATGGAGACATGGGTCATCGACAGGCCATGAGCGCGGTTAACATGCTTTGGAATACGAATGGATACTTCTGGGATGGACGCGTTGAAAAATTGAGAGATCAAAGCTTAATGCCTATACAAGATGCCATAGAAATGGACGAGACATTGGAAAATGTAATAGAGAAACTCGCTCAAGACACCTTGTATACACATCAGTTTTTACGTGCCTTTGGAACAGCGGAACCAAGCTCTTATCTCGTCTCACTAGCGTTAGAGCAGTTTATGAACAGCATTGTCTCGTACAGGAGCAAGTACGACCAATACCTTAATGGATCTGCGCTGCTTACAGAACAAGAGGACCGCGGTCGTGAATTGTTTTTTGGAGAATACAACCCCTTCTTTCCGGATGATAGTGGCGCAGATTGTGGGCACTGTCATGGCGGTAAGACGTTTGACTCCCCTACCTACATGAACAACGGTACGGATTCACTAAACTCAGACCTGGGACGCTTTATTGTAACCGCAGACTCCGCTGAAATAGGGTTAATGAAAACACCCACCCTCAGAAACATCGCACTTACACCCCCTTATATGCATGACGGAATTTTCCAAACGCTCGAGGAGGTAGTGCAACATTATAATACAGGACTACAATCCAGTGCGACACTTGATCAGGCGTTACAAATGACCATGGGAACTGGATTAATGTTGAATGAGCAAGATATAAGTGACCTAGTCTCTTTTTTACATACATTGACAGACCAAGAACTTATTCAAGATGAACGCTTCAGCTCACCGTTTTAAACTCGCTGCTCTAGGACTTATAGTCTTGATGTCGTCTTGTGAAAGAAACAATCCAGAAGTTCCGGGCACATTGTCAAACTGGCCAGAGATGTCTTATCCTCAAGACAACCAACCTGATGCATCGAAAATTAACCTTGGCAGGCAATTGTTTGAAGACCCTATACTCAGTATAGATTCGTCTATAAGCTGTGCTTCATGCCATAAATCTCAAATTGCTTTTGCAGATAATCTTACTGTTTCTCCAGGAGTAGAAGGCCGTCTGGGAGTACGAAATTCCCCTTCCTTACTCAACATAGGGTACCAGCCCTATTTCATGCGAGAAGGCGGTGTCCCCACTTTGGAAATGCAAATTTTAGTACCTATTCAAGAACATAACGAAATGGCGTTTAACATGGTGCTACTGGCAAACAGGTTAAACCAGGACACTACCTACAAAAAATTATTCCTACAAGCCTTTAATGATTCTGCCACCGCCTATACTATAACACGTTCTATCGCGCAATATGAGCGGACATTAATTTATAAGGATGCTGATATAGACGCATACATTTCTGGAGATAATAATGCGATAACTCCATCTGCTAAAAGAGGTATGGAATTATTTTATGGAGCGGCAAACTGCTCTAAATGTCATTCGGGGCCACTATTTACGGACTATTCCTTTCATAACAATGGCACCTCCATGTTAGACGGTGATTACGGCCGCGGTCAGCTTACACTAGATTCTTCAGACTTCTATACCTTCAAAGTGCCCTCTTTGCGAAATGCAGCGCTAACAGCACCTTTCATGCATGATGGCTCTGTTGCAACATTAGAGGATGTACTACTTCAATACAATGCCGGTGGGACATTACATGATTATCAGTCGCTACTGATTCAACCGCTTGGGCTTTCGACATCTCAGCTCTCCGACCTCCAAAGTTTTATGGAGGCACTTTAATTCTGAATATTGGGAATAGAAAACCCCAGAATTCGAAAGATTTCTGGGGTTTGGAGAGGCTATGATTTACTGGTTGAAGTAAGATCAGACTTATTCGTATGTTTACGAATGACTAATCTGTGATAACATATTTTACACATGTTTAAAAAGCATAAATCTCTTTTTTCCGGACTCGCATTATTATGTTGCGTAAGCCCTACTGATGCTAAAGAAATAAACGGAACGGTATCGTGGAGCTCATCTGTTGATAGTAGTGTTCATGTTTTATCCATGGTTACGGGTGAGCATCTCGCATATTTCGAGGATCATATAGACACCTTACAACGCTTTGACATTAATTACGACAAAGGCAATGCTCTTGTAGGTAAAAAAGGTCATCTGTTTTTAACGAATGGATTGTTGTTGGCTACTTTTTCTGGATCCGGTCAAGTGTTTGAAATTGATACAATCAATAATAGGATCGACCGTCAAGATCGAACATTCTATCAAGGGTATAATTTTGATGCCTATCAATTCGTGAGGAACGATACTATTTTCTCTTTTGGTGGTTATGGTTTTTGGCTTGAAAATAATTTATTGACCTATTTTTCTGAAGTAAGAAGGGAGTGGAACTTTATGTCCAACGCACCTTTTCCTATTAATATACCTGACGGAGGTAAGCGAGTAGTTCCCTTGTGCTTTTATGATAGACAACATGAAGTGCTTTATACAACTTGTGACGGTGCATTATATGCTTTTAACTTTCTAACTCACACCTGGTCAAAACAGGGGAACACGAATATGGATCTTAACAATGGAACCGAGCTTTTTAAGATGCATCGAATGACTGATACTACGCTTTTGGTAATGAGTAATAACTGGGCAGGGGAGATTAATTTTTATAGGAATACCATCATTGATAGGGGTTTGGATAACGGGTTATTGTATAATCAAACAGGTCTTATGAGTAGTCTTAATTGCATGTACTCGTTAAATGAGCACACAATGCTCATACCAAAAATTAGTGACGTTCTTCCGATAGGATATAGTTTTGAGTATTTCACGGGTCAAAGCCAGAATAGAGGTCAGAGACCTTTATTTACCTCATCTAGAAAGAGGTATTTGCGTATTGCGTTTTTAGGATTAGCACTCCTGGTGATCGTTTTTCTAATGACAATCTCGTGGCGTAGATTATATGGAAAAACAGCGAAAATGAAGGCGACCGAAAGCTACTTTAGTACAGTACAAACTAACTTACTACAACAACTTTTGAGCGGTCCTTTACTCGCGGATGACTTAAACAGTATTTTAAATGTTCAAGAAAAAAGCTGGGAGGTTCAGCGTCGTCAACGCAGCATCTTTTTAAAGGAATTAAACGTATTGGGATTACGAATTTTCCAAGTAGAGGTCGTTCTTCGTGAGAAATCTCCAACGGATAAGCGACAGGTGGTCTATGTAATTAATCCTCAGATTCAGGACCAATTGGCACAATTACTGCCTTAGTCATAGTACAATAGAAAAGAGTTGTATGAAAAACATAATATTATTGGCTTCGTTTGTGCTAACAGTTTCAGCTACAGGACAGAGTAAATGGGGAGTACGTACAGGCTTGAATTATGAGCTTAATGCCATTGGGTTAGATGTCGCTTCAGCATCCGCACAGGAGATTTTTGAGGGAGAGACTACGGACAATGGGTATCATATAGGCGTTTTCGGGAGACAATATTTAGGCGATCAGCTCTACACGTCTGGGTCGCTTTTTTATGCAAAAAACACTCATTTTTTGGAGGGTAACGATGGCAACAATGATTTGTTTTACGAGCGATTTGACCAAAAATTTCTTCAACTGGATGCAGGGATAGGAATACGTCTGTTGAAATTTGCTCGAGCAGAAGGCGGGGTGCATTATCAAGGGACAATAAGTAACAATGCATTCAATAATACATTTGACACACCAACGGCGGGTTATAATGCATCGTTAGGGATTGATTTATGGAAGGTCAGCGTTGACGTTACTTACTACAGTAGTTTTACGGACCACACGGGAACCTGGAACGACATTCCACTGAGCTACGAGCGATCACAAATACTCGTCAGCCTTGGTGTTGAATTATAGAGTTAACATCTCTTTACCATTCTTTGGCATAAGATTTGATGTTATATAAATAGCGTCTTTTAGATAGAGTGTAAATGGTTAATTTCACTTGACGCAACATGGTTTTGTTCAGCAAGCCGCTTCGTACCCCGAAGCGGCTTGCTTTTTTTATACGACACTGAATGATACCACGCCTAAGCCGTCTACATCAAGAGTAACGTTAGAGGATTCTTGGATAAAATGTGCTGCTGTAGATGCTCCCGCGAGAACTACCATTCCAGACTTTAACGCAATTCCATATTCTGATGCAAGTCTTGTAGCTGCGGCTAAAGCTTCAAACGGATTATCTAAAATAGCGTCACTATTGCCTTGTGCAGCTATCACTCCATCAAAGGTCATGGTCATGTCTAAGCCATTTAACCCCAATGGAACTTCGCACCAATCTCCTATCGCATAGGCAGATGAACTGCAGTTGTCTGCCACTACATCTTCTAAAGAGAATTTAAAATTATCGTATCGCGAGTCAATGACTTCAATTGCTGCTGCCACGCCATCAATATAAAGGTGGAGCTGGTCTACGGTCAAAGGTCCGATGATGTCTTCAGACAGTCTGAAGGCGATTTCTGGCTCAGCGCGAGGGTGAATAAATAGTTTCTTTTGAAATGGTTGATCTCGATGGATGGTCATGTCAGCCGTTAATTGGCCTATGATCATATCATCAACTCCCATCTGTGTCATCTTTGCCTTCGAAGTAAAACCCATTTTCACACCAATCAATGGAAAACCTTCTTCAATTCTACGTTGAATGAGCGCATGCTGCACTTTATAGGCGTCCACTAGAGTATACTCTTCTGAGTTAGAAAACTGGCCTCTAGGTTTCTGTGTTCTCGCACTGTTGTGCAGGCTATTAGCCTTTTCTGATATTGTACTCATTTTCTGATTATAATTTGATACAAATATTTTTAGGCTCAGTAAAGAATCTAAGAGCTTCAAAGCCACCTTCACGACCAACACCACTCTGTTTAACACCTCCAAAAGGCGTCCTGAGGTCGCGGTTTAACCAACAGTTCACCCAAATAATGCCAGCATGCAATCCTGCAGCCATTCTATGCGCCGTCTGCAGGTTTGTTGTCCATACTGTCGAGGCAAGGCCATAAACAGTCCCATTCGCAAGTAATAGCGCTTCTTCTTCCGTGTCGAAAGGAGTTAGTGTTACTACGGGTCCAAAGATCTCTTCTTGATTTGTGCGGCAACCTATGGGTAAATTCTCAAAGACGGTAGGGGCAATAAAGTAGCCGTTTTCGCACCGTCCCTCTAATTTAACCGCATGCCCTCCAGCGAGTATTGTTCCTCCTTCTTCCCTTGCTAATTCAATATAAGAGAGCACCTTCTCAAAATGATCCTTACTTACTATAGCCCCCATTCTTGAGGTTTGTGATAAGGGATCTGCAACTGTCAATCCTGCAACGCGAGAAAGGAAAGCAGCTTTAAATTTATCGTAGATACCACGCTGTACGTAAATTCTAGAACCGCAAAGGCATATCTGGCCTTGGTTAGAAAAGGAAGACCTCACGCTGGTTTTTACAGCCTCATCAAAATCACAATCGTTAAAAATCACATTGGCATTTTTCCCCCCTAATTCTAGGCTAAGTTTTTTAAACATCGGCGCAGCCACCTTGGAAATAGCTTTTCCCGTTTCTGTTCCTCCAGTGAAGGAAATAACTTGAGTATCTGGGTGTTCTACAATAGACGCTCCCACTTCTCCACCTAGTCCATGGACAATATTAAGTACGCCCTTTGGGAAGTCTATATCACGTAGTATTTCACTAAGTAAATAAGCCGTCGCGGGTGTGACCTCAGATGGCTTTGCCACCACCGTATTTCCAGAGGCTAAAGCTGGAGCTATTTTCCAGCTAAAGAGGTAGAGCGGTAAATTCCATGGAGAAATACAACCTGCGACACCAATAGGTTGACGTAGCGTGTAGTTGAATCCGTCTGCACCCATGTCATGGGTTTCATAGGCGTCGTGTAAAACGGCAGTTGCGTAAAACTTGAAATTGTCGCGAGCTCGAGGAATGTCTACGGCCTTAGCGAGAGAAAGGGGTTTCCCATTATCCACACTTTCGGCTAAAGCGAGCTCATCCATGCGATCTTCAATTGCCTGTGCAATTTTTAAAAGCCAATTTGAACGTTGTCCCGCAGAGAGCGCGCTCCACGAAGGAAAGGCCTTTTTTGCTGCCTTAACGGCTGCCTTCACATCTTCAGCATCACTCCGAGGAATGCTCCCGTAGATTTCTCCAGTAGCGGGATTTGTATTGTCTAAATACTTGTTGTTGACTGGAGCTTGTAATACTCCATTTATATAGTTGAGAATCTTCATAAGGTCAATCTGTTCCTACGAAGATACGCAAGCCAAACACTGCCTGCACATCAACCACGAATTTCCCTAACTTGTCGCTTTAAACTCAACACTCATGTCATTATTGAAGCCTTTTAATTTCCAAAAGTGGCTGGACGAGAACAGACATCTGCTCAAACCTCCTGTTGCTAATAAAAACCTGACACCAGACAGCGATGATTTCATCGTGATGGTGGTTGCGGGTCCAAATGCTCGTAAGGATTACCACTATAACGAGACGGAGGAATTTTTCTATCAACTTGAAGGCCATATTACGGTTAAGGTTCAGGTAAATGGCAAGGCGGAAACATTGGAACTGGGGCCAGGAGACATGATGGTCATCCCAGCAAAAACACCACACAGTCCTATTCGTCACGAGGGAAGTTTAGGCTTGGTCATTGAACGTGTACGTCAAGGGCGTGGCTTTACGGATGGCTTAATGTGGTTCTGCGATTCATGCAACGAAAAGTTACATGAGACGTTTTTTGAACTCAAGGACATTGAAAATGAGTTCCTGCCAAAATTCAAAGAATATTACGCGAGTCATGATCTTAGGACGTGTAAAAGTTGCCACCAAGTCATGGAGGCTGATTCAAGATTTATTTAAGTATGTGTGAGGTGACCTCAAGAAATTTTACGGTAGATATTCATACCCATATACTCCCAAGAGACATTCCGAATTTCCGCGAAAGATTTGGATATGGTGGCTTTATATCATTAGACCATCATATGCCGTCTTGCGCGAGAATGATGAAAGATGAAACCTTTTTCAGAGAGGTGGGAGCGAATTGCTGGGACTCTTCTGTACGCTTGTTAGATTGTGAACAGCACAGCGTGGACGTGCAGGTACTTTCAACGGTGCCTGTGATGTTTAGTTATTGGGCAAAGCCCAAAGACACGCTGGAGGTAGCGAGGTTTATAAATGACCACATTGCTGAGATTTGCGTGAAACAGCCTAAGCGGTTTGTGGGCCTTGGAACAGTACCTATGCAGAGTCCTGATTTAGCTATTCAAGAGCTAAGGAGGTGCAAGGAAATTGGACTAAAAGGTATTGAGATTGGAACACACGTGAATGATTGGAACCTAGATGCCCCAGAGTTGTTTCCGTTTTTTGAAGCTTGTCAAGATCTAGACATGGCTGTTTTCGTTCATCCCTGGGATATGATGGCAAAAGAAAAAATGCCCAAATACTGGTTGCCTTGGTTGGTTGGTATGCCTGCAGAAAGCTCTCTTGCTATTTGTTCTTTGATATTTGGCGGCGTCTTTGAGCGACTGCCAAATCTTCGCATTGCTATTGCCCATGGTGGTGGATCTTTCCCCGCAACATTGGGTAGGATAAAGCACGGTTTTGATGTACGTCCGGATCTTGTAGCCATAGATAATCCTGTTTCACCAGAGAAGTATTTAGGCCAATTTTGGTTAGACTCACTGGTTCATGATCAAAAAATGCTCGATCATATTGTCGAAATGGTAGGAGAGAACAGAGTTGCTCTGGGCACAGACTATCCATTTCCACTAGGCGAGTTAGAGCCTGGAAAGCTTATTGGCAGTATGCCGTGGAGTGAAGAACGAAAGGGAAAGTTGCTGCATGGAGCGGCACTCGAGTGGTTGAATTTAGACCTCCAGCAATTCCTATAAACATTATTGATAACGGCAGTGAATTATGGTAATTTCACCACTTACAATTTTCCTTCTATGAGTGACGCGATCAAACACGAATGTGGACTTGCATTTGTAAGACTCAGAAAACCTCTAGAGTACTACGTTGAGAAGTACGGCACCGCTTTCTACGGCCTGAACAAAATGTATCTTCTGATGGAGAAACAGCGCAATCGTGGTCAAGATGGTGCTGGTATAGCGAATATAAAGCTCAATATGGATCCTGGTACGCGTTATATCTCCAGGTACCGCAGTGTAGATCCTAATAGTATTGGAGACATTTTCGGGAAAATTCAAGGCAGAATAGCTGAGGGAATTGGCACGAACACGGATTTATTGAAAGACGTACCCTGGTTAAAGAAAAATCTTCCCTTTACAGGAGAAGTGTTTTTAGGCCATTTGCGTTACGGAACTTATGGTGGAAACACCATAGAGGCATGTCACCCGTTTTTGCGTCAAAACAATTGGCCAACTCGTAATTTAATTGTTGCAGGTAACTTCAATATGACTAATGTTGACGAGCTTTTCTCTGAATTAGTTGAGCTTGGACAACACCCAAAAGAAAAAGCAGATACGGTTACGATCATGGAGAAAATTGGCCATTTCCTGGATGAGGAGAATGATCGTTTGTACTATGAATTAAAAGAAGAAGGCTTTAGTAAAAAAGCTGTCTCTTATAC
>OJHG01000933.1_pt1 | contig 10840 bp, 7 predicted proteins | sample 1594761 | NCBI WGS metagenome assembly OJHG01 (sample SAMN05416786, study PRJEB24817) | seawater metagenome | isolation source: Sea water | place: Canada:Atlantic | collected 2013-07 | reverse complement strand
CATGAATGTTCCCTAACTCTTTGACTTTATTTTACTATTCGTGGGGATAGCTCAGGATTTAATTCAAGGACTACCATATTGCACAACTGTCTAATATTCAACCAGTTTTCATGGGTTTTTGGTTTACCTGTAAATGTTTGGGTAAAGTTCTTATTAAAGCCCGTATTCAAGCCAAGTCCTTTTTTACGTATTTCTCTAAAAGTTCCGTAAGTTTTTCCTCAATATGATCACCATTTAAAATAGCTTCAAATAGCTCACTAGCCATCTCAATCTGAGACAATTGTTTTTTGCGTGTTTGAACTTTAACCTCCAAATCACGTAGTAATTCGATATTATTCATTTTGGCTGCTAATCCTTCACTTCGAGATAGTGCCAAATAGTGCCGAAGGGATTGAGGATTTGAATGACCCGCTTTTTCAGCAGCCTTTATCAATACATCTTGAGCAGACTTTGGTTGCCCCCGATCATCAAAACCATCAAAAGCAGCAACAATATCCGTTAAACCTTTTGCCCTAACGCGATGGCCTGTTCCTGAAACCCCTGCCTTTTTCATTAAGCCTGAAAGCCTTCGAGAAATATATTGTTTATTCAACGGTTTTCCTGTTGTAGAGGCAAGGAAAAGTTCATCGGGTTCTTTGTAAAATTTATTTCGCTTTTTCGCAGCGCTAACCGCATCTGAACGCTCATTTTCAATGTATTCGCGAATTAACTCCATTGTTTCTGGTAGGAACTCCAGATCGCGATCTATTTTTCTTTTACCTGTCACTTCAACGTAGAAGAGCTTATTTTCGGCCTGATATTCTTCTATTTCATCCCAGTCAGGTACATCAGAGACTTTGATTTGCAAGGCTTCCATTCTTCTTGCTGAGCGTTCATAGATTGTAAAAATTAAGGAATCTCGCGTCCCAACCACATCTGATTCCTCAATCGTAACTGCATGCAGAAGTTCTAGATCATCATTTGTCGGAGTCGGTTTCGCTTTAGACGTTGACGATGGTATATGGGGCCACTTCCAACTAGTTTTGGTTTTCTCAGCAGAGATTGCGTACTCTTTGTCGTCATCATAAATGGCGACATGATGGCGAATAACTTTATTGCGTTCAGCCCATAAGTAAAAATCAAATACAGTGCGTAATACACCTGCGACATAGCTGTCTTTATTGCCACTCATTATTTTAGCATCACGAAACTCAACCAAATGACCGTCAGACACATTTTGCCATGATAATCCCTTACCTTTTTCATCAATAAACCTTAAGAAGGTTTGTAGTTGATCTGCATAAGTGGTTACGGATGTGATTTGATCGGTATCTTTTATCGCCTTAAAAATAAGATAATTGCTTACCGCTTCGATAACCCCATTGGCATCGAAAAAAACAGGAACACCGCTATATGATGATTTGCTAAATGCCCCTTGTAAAATGCAGTTTTCATCGGTTGTTTTATAAAAGATCATTAGGCGCTCTTACTTAGCTGATTAAGCCGTAATCTATCGAGGTGATGGTTAAGTCCAACAATTCGCTGTTCAACTGTTGGTGGTTTATTGACCGCTCGTTTAATTAGCTCAACATTCCCTATAAACACCACCTGTTCAACACCTCTGGTTAGTGCAGTATAAACCCATGTTCGATCAATCATTTTTCCATTGATTACTGGAATGATAACTCTACGAAATTGTGAACCTTGTGCTTTATGGCAGGTGATTGCATACCCCCACTGTAAAGTATCGATATCATTTTCATCTAGCAACACTTCTTCGTTGTCAAACGCAACGGAGATAATAGAAAGAGGTAAATTTGCTCGTTGTGCATCTTCTATTTCACGAATTGTTGCTAACCGAGTAATCCTCCCCAAAGAGCCGTTCATTATATCCTTTTCCCAGTTGTTTACGGTTGCCATAACCATATCCCCCACCATTAGCCCTGTTGGTTCTGGTGCGGCATTTCCACGGTTTAAACAAACTTGCTGATTATCACCTACATACTTATTTGATAGTTTTCGGTTTATACCAAGAGTTCCCCAATCGCAATCCTTTGTTGTTGGGCATATAATTTTCACATCTGCTTGTTCATCAGTACCGCCTAGCTCATCTAAGATTTTCTCGATTTGTCCAAAAATATTTTCAGCATCTGCGCTAACAACTGTAACACCTGTAGCTTTCCCACAATAAGTAGGTAACTCAGTCCAAACACCTTCTCTAACGCTCTGTGAGACCATTGGAATGCCTGTGCTCTCATCTTGCCTCCAAACCTTGGTTAGCCTTGTTACTGGCTCGCTCAACTCGTCTGACAGCACATGAAAGACTTTCCCTGCACCAACGGGTGGTAATTGAGCGGCATCTCCAACTAAGATAATTTTTTGAGAGGGTTTAATACGCTTAAATACTCTGACCAATGAATACAAATCGACCATAGAACATTCATCAATGATGATATGTGTAGCAGATTGAAGTTTGTCTTGATCTAGCTTGTTGAGGAAACCAGCAATAGTAATTGCATCTTCCCCTGTTGTTTCCTGCATTCGTTTAGCAGCTCGGCCAGCAAGTGCCATTTGAATTGCCTGACCACCAGAATGATTTAACACATAAAGCAGTGCCTCTAGTACACTTGTTTTACCAACTCCTGCACCACCTGTTATCACTGACAATGGCTTTGATAAACCATAGTAGACAGCTTGGGTTTGTTCACTAGTTAAAGGGTAGTTAGCTTGCTGCCACGTAGTTAAGTATGTTTGAATACTACCGTCCATTCGCTCTTCTTGGGTGATAGTTCGATTATATATTTCATCTGCAATAAAGCTCTCCTGAAGCGATGCGCCACGACTCTGATAAAGGTCAGGGTTCAACATTACAAAGCCGCCATTTACGTAAACCTGTTTTAGCGCCAGTTTTGCTAAATCACTACCAATGAGCTTGGAAACTGACTTAAGTAAAGTTTCTGCATCTAAAGCAGTATTGCCATCGTCAGTATATGCCGCGAATAGCACTTCTGTTACTGCTGCATGAAGCCTTCGTGGATCATCATGCTTTATTACAAATTGCTCAGTTGCAATCTTATCAATCTTCTTCCATGTCACTGCGAAAGCAATAAGTCTGTAAGGGTCAGCTTCAAGTTTATCTACTGCGTCATTGCTATATGCAGCTATAAGTTTTCGCCCAAGCCATACAGGTAAACGATAAAGTTCTAGCCATTCAACCAACTTGCCTTTTTTATCATGATGCCACCCTTGGATAAGGGTATGAGCTTTGTCTTCTGTAAGTTCTTCAACTTGTGATAATGCTTTAAAATTTTTTTCATCCAAGAGTCGGTAAATGTCTTGACCAAAGGCTTTATACAGAGCTGTTGCGGTTTTGACTCCAATATTGGCAAATGTTTCGTTGAAGGTGATATATGAAATGAAGTTTTCACCTTTCGGCTGATGTTCAACGATACTGGTAGCTTTAATTTGCTCTTCGACTTCTCCTGTATGCTTGTTGATATACTCACCATGTTGGCGAGCTTTTACCTTAAAGCGCTGACCTTGGTATAGGCGAAAGTCTTCACCTGCCAATTTCCCCGTTAGGAGTACATTAACTTGTTTGTCTGAGTGCAGTCCCTCATTATCAAGAACAATAGCTTTAAAAACACAACCATTATCACTTTTATAACGAACACGTTTTACTTCAACGTCTACAACAACGTTTACCACGGCAAACGCCCTTGTGCTGCAAGTTCATCATCGGCATCAACCCAGCCATATTCATACAACTTAGCCTTGAAACGACCGTTATCCTCAAGCAATTGCGCATTGCGTTGCTCTAATCTTGATACCCTTTGCAACAATTGCTTTGTTTCATGATTCTTAACTCCGGGCGAAGGTTTAACATTAATTTTTAATCCATTAGCTCTGAGTTTTTTTTCATATTCAGCAATAACTTTAATAGCATGATCATTTTGTGATACCCAATTTGCGCCACAACCTAGGGTTTCGCGTATCCACGTACGATTAATTCTTCCATTGACTATCTCGATGTTGTCATTTTCAAAAGAAGATTTAAGTAATTCGTCCAAACTGGATTCTAAGTTCTTCCGCTTACTTTGGTTGTCAGTTCGCATTATTACCACCTTTAACAAACTCAACTTTAGTTACTTTAGACGCCTTTCTATTCTCGTATTGCGCTAATTTTTTACGCAGTAAAATGATTTCATCACGTGCTATTTGTAATTCACTTAACGTTTCATCTAGTTCTTCAGTTAAACCTTCAACTTTGCTGTTAATTAGTATTAACTCTTCTTTTAATCGCTTAGTTTCTTGGGAATATTGCACATATTGGTTTGCTGCATTGGTCAATGACTCATTGAGTTCTTTGTTTTTCGCTTTTAATTCAGTTAATTTTTGTTCTTTTGGCTTTTTAGGTAGTTTCTTTTGTTTTTTTAGTGTCTCTAAGCAATTTGCAATCTTTTTAACTTTGCGACCATGCTCTTTATGCGAAGTGACAAATGAACTTGGGCTGCCTATTTTCTCAATGCCCAATTCATCACAAACCCAATTACGCACCTTTGTTAGACTGGTAGGTATTTCAAGTTCGGTATGAGCACCTATAATTTTTTCATTCAATACTCTAAGACGAAGCTCAATTTGCTCAGCCAACTTTTTCGCTTTATCTTCATTGCTTTCTGGACTATTCATTTGGCACCTCAAAAGGAGAGCTTGCATTAGCTTTTGTTAATAATTCTTGTAATGAAACAATTTGAACTCCAGTAATTTCATCAAGAACAGAGCCTTTCTCACAAAACGATTTAGTTTTTTCTCTTGCCTTAATATCATCAGAAATAGCACCTGAAAAACGATCTGTATAAGCTGCAAAAGGGCAACCGCCACACGTTTCGACAGAGCCTTTTGCAATATTAGGTTCACCTTTATCATTGGCACAATTTGAGTGCTTTCTTAGTACGGTTTTTTTAGGGCAAACACAAATAGTTCCCCAAACCTGTTGGGTAAATTCGGCTCCAACACGTTTCATATAACGCATTAGTTTTTCAACAACTCGCTCACGCTCAACAACATCAACTTTGCCACGAAAATGTGTTAACCAATCTGATAATTTTCGCTTGATTTTGTCACCGCTTTTGCCTCCTATGATTGCCTTACCAGACGCTACTCTTCGTAAGAAACTGGCGGTCCATCCTTCACCAATCTCTTTCATTTCCTTCATGAATTTTTCATCGGTAATATATCGTTTGGTCATTTCGATATTAAAGTGACGTAGATGATGCGACAGTGCGCCAATATATGCACCCTCAAAACGATAGTAATAGAGCAAAGCAAACATTCTACGAAATTGATGAAATGAAAACTTCCACTCATGAGATGAATCTTTGCTTACAAAAGAAGTGTAAAAATCTTGAAGGCTACTTCTCACTTGTTGATCGTTTAATTTAACGACTTCACCTTCTCTGGAAACGTATTGCCATAATGTATCGTTGTCAGATAAACCTCTTGCTTTTTCGCTGAGCTTTTCAAGTATATTAATGGCTTTTTTAACTAACACTGGAACTGGGCACAAGTCATACCGCTGACTTGTTTTTTCAATGTAAATAGTTAGCCAATAAGCACCATCACCTCTTTCTTCATCGATACATTGATATCCGAGATCGAAAATCTCTTCCTTTCGCCTTGCTGTTAGTGAAGCGATAACTGTAAAGCATGCAGAAGCAAGATAACGAACAACACCTTCTAGAGTTGCAACTCCATTATTGCTCTGTTTTCCATCCCTGATATTGAGGTTTAAGCCTTTATTTGATAACCGCTTTATTGCGATTTCTGCATCAGCACCTGAGGCATATAAATCAAGAATCTCATCACCGTAGTTAAGCACCCAATTTGCACTTTCTCTCATCATTGCAAAAGCAACTTTAGGAGGTATAGTTTTGGTTCTCTTACTTGCTGTTCCAAGTCTACTAGCGGCTTTCGATGCCCCCTCAGGGAATGGATTTTTAGGGAATGGTTCACTTTTAAAGTAATGTTGCCAGCTCCAAATTTCCTCCAGTGGCATCAATTTTCTGTGTAAATCCTGAATTGTGACAATATTAGGGATAAGGTCTAATTCCTCTAATACGTCCTGAACAGTAAGCTTTTCCAGTTCAATGCCTTCAAAATCCTTTTTTAACTGACTCTCATACCAATCAAGAATTCTAGTGGTGTATGTAAAGTTTCTAATTGGCAAACCATTAACACCAACCAGCTTATATATTTCACCTCGTTTAAGGGTGTTGGCTTGCCTGAATGGTAACTTACGTCCTTCAAGCAAATGTTTTTTGATAGCGTTAAATACTTTTTCAGGAATGCTAAGGGAAAACTCTGCGCCAAAAGCAGCATCATTTGCGAACTTTTCAAGATGAGTTTTAGTTATTTTTGCTAACGACCTGATTTTGTATTGACTTAACCAACAAATAAACGATAACAGCGACCTTATCCGCTGCGCATGGACTGAAGCGCCTATAACGGGGTTGTGTAACCGAAAAACCTCTACATACTCAATTACTAAGTTGTAAAATTCCTTATTTCGCTTATCCGTTAACTTACTACCATCAAGTAGTTTAATATCAAACTCAACACTTGATTTACCGCGATTGTCACCAACTGTATCTGTTATTTCGATTGTATTTTCCGCAATCGAAATATTACTAAGCCAAGGCCAGCTTTCCCTATTACTTTTGAACTTCTCCTCAGCATCAGAAGCCTGAAAAACATCTAATAAAGCTAAATTACTCATTACCAAGGCTCCGGCATTGTAAAGTCACTATTACTCATTTTCTGATTAGCAATTGCAGTGGCTTGTTTCTTGATAAGGCTAAGCTTGCCTCGTGTCATTTTCTCATCTAAAACCACAGTGAATAATGCCTGCCAAGGCACCCAAACATCACTCCACCTATTCATATTCTTGGCAGTAAACGCGGTTTCACTGTTGTCTAATGCTGTCTTCCAAATAATCATGTCAGAAATAGATATAGGATCAGCACTTACTAGCATACGGTCATGCTTGCACTTAACGCAGTTTTCTACTTCATCGCATTTAACCCTTTCACCTGATTCGGTCACAATTTCTCTATCTTTACAAAAAACACCCCAGCCTGTTTTTTCAACTTTTTGCTTCTTTTCATTCCATTCTTTTTGAGTCATGTTCAGTTTTTTATGCGCATCTTCATCATCATAAACCATGACCACTTCAATCGTTTGCTGGAACTCCAGCATATCTTTTTCCATTTGAATACGGTGGGGAAGTTTATTGGTATAGCCTTCTGTAGTTGCACCTGATTCATGTTGAGCAATAAGTTGTGCAACGCCAAGATTCGCAGGATCTTTTAATTGAACATTCAACAAAACCGTTGGCCTAAGCATTGAAGGAACAAGTCTAAATTGCTTTAAATAACTAGAATGATTGCAAATAGCTTTAAACTCATCTCTAAAAGCAAACTCTGTTAGTGGTTGAACAGCCCCTTTTTGATAATATTGCAGCGTATCGTCATCTGATTCAGGTTGTGCTGAACAAATATACTCAAGCGCATTAACAGCACTTACACATTCTACGTTATCGCTTTTGACCGCCAGATCATCATAGATAGGCTTGCCAAACGATCTGTCCTTTTTACCGACTACCTTTTTATGTTGAGCAATGCCTGATTTACGAACACAATCATTAGGTAATGTTAGGGCGACAGCAACGTTAGCTCCGCTTTCACAAAGGTATAATGTTAATGCAGAGCTAATAGCCTTGCGGGTAGGAACTAGATAAGAAGCAACTCGTTCAATACCACCAAAGAGTTGATATTTTTTGTTCCACATTTGCATATTAGTGGTAGCTATATTTGGAGGACAGGCTTTGTAAACTGTTTTAATAATTTTAAGTAGGTTAGCAAGAGTAAGTTGCTTATTGTCGATAGGAAATATGTCTTTGATGTATTGAGACCATTGAAAGGAACTAATCGATACTCTTTTTTCCAACATTAAGCGAAATTCATCACAATCGACAGTTGCCAAATCGAGTAACTCAACTCCTTCTTTGTGCAGCACTTGCCACTGTTTAAAAACGTTACTCGCCTGAATTCGTATTTCTAACAATCGTGATTCCGTGATCTCCTGCATAGCTTCAGAAAGGTCATCAGGCAGGTCAGGCTTATTAACTTTTTCAAACATTAACGTTTCTAGAAAGGCTTTCGTATCCTTACCTTGACTTATTTCGATGCCACGATATTTTGCTGCATCTGTTAATATTTCCTCTACTCGCTCTAACTCATCCTTTTTGATGCTAGCTTCAAGTATCGACTGCCTGTGGCTTTTGTCTTTATTGACTCTACCTTTGGTTAGAAAGGTGTATTTAGGAAGAACTCTTGCGTCACCAAATTGAGTAATGATAAATGTGTTTAAGTTAGCACTAGGGTTTTCAAGTAATAGCGCTGCCCGATATGCCATACAAGCTCTACCAAAATCAGCTTGATTAACTTTTTTATTGTCGCGTAATGAATCAGCAACGTTCCTGTCTATATTTTTTGGATTGGCTAACCATTCGAAAAAATGAAGAATACGTAAATACTTATTTTTTACTGAGCCTGTTGCAGCTTTGTTAGTGACTGCAATAAATGCGGTGCCAATTTTTTCGGCCAATTCGAGACTGTATAATTCGATGAGCGAAGAAAAAGAATATACTCTACCATGCACTTCAGAGTATGGTGTTGCGCCTAAATTGAGTGTAGCTGCACCATAAACATTGAATGATTTTCTAGTTACACCCCGTAGCTGAGTTTGATGGAGCGTTTGTGTACGTTCATCGATCAATTTCATCAGGTTCGGACTAGTTCTGATGGTGTTTTTTGCAATATCTAGCTCTTGTGCTAACCATTTTATACTGATCACTCTTGATGAAGAATCCAGTACTAGTTCTTTGTTTTCGAGTATTTCTGACAAAGCATCCTTGTATTTGTCTCCTGCATACTGCGAATAGTCTTGTTGACTGATGAGTTCATCATATTCTTTGAACAACTCTTTTAATTTAGGAGCACGTGTTTCAGCTACACTAGTGCTTTGATTAGCCGCTAAACCAAACTCCGTCATTACTGATTTACGATTTAACTTTCCACGCTCATTGATAGGTAACTTTTGATTCTTGTTCAACTCTTCTAAATACTTTCTAATATCAGGAACTTTTCGCTCCCAAACCGTCCCCGTAATACCTTGTTCATAAAGCTTTTCATCAAACTCATTGAGCATGTCGCGTGCCCACTGCCATGACTCGGTTTTACCTACAAGAGAATTCGTGGGAAATTTAAACTTTCTTTCAAAAGCTCGGAACGATATTCGCCCAGACCTATCTCCTTGAGGGGCAACTGGCAAGCCATCAATATCACCTTTAAGCTTATCTAGTAGTTTTTTAAATCGCTTTGGAGTGCCATATTCAAAGTTCACCCCTGTAATATTACCGCCTTCTTTTGCGATCAAATCCTTTTCAAAATCATCAACAACATTTTTACACCACTGATATTTATCAAAACCGTGATAGTTAGATAAAGAGCAATGTTGAAAGCCATATGTTTTTTCAATCAGCGAGCGGGCTATTTTGCCTTTGTGTGTAGGTAACTCTTTCTGGCTGAGCAACTCCTGAAGGAATGATTTTAATTTCTCAGGAGTGTTATATGTTTCAAGCCCAGCCATAAATTGAGTTCACCTTATACCGCTACTGGTGCAGGTATTGCAGGGTGAGGGTCATATCCGTCAAGTTCGAAATCATCAATCGTATAATCAAATAATGAATCTGGCTTACGCTTTATAATTAATTTAGGAAATGCTTTTGGCTCCCGTGATAATTGCTTTTTAGCTTGCTCAATATGATTCATATATAAATGCACATCCATACCAAACCAAACAATTTCACCAACATCATAGCCAGTTTGCTCCGCAAGGAGCGTGGTAATTAAGGCCAAATTTGCAACATTAAATGCAAGCCCAAGGTAAGAATCACAAGAACGTTGCACCATACCACCAGAGAGTTTATTGGTATTTGGATCAACATAAAATTGATAATGCTTATGACAGGGTGGAAGAGCCATTTGATCAAGTTCACCGACATTCCAGCCGTCAAATATGATGCGTCTCGATGATGGATTGTTCTTCAGTAAATCAATTACCTGAGAGACTTGATCAATTTCTTGCCCATCTTCAGTTTTCCATCTACGCCACTGTTTACCATATACTGGCCCAAGATCACCCCATTGCTGAGCAAAATCATCGTTAGCAATGATACGCTGCTCGAACTCTTCCATCGTAATTGATTTATCTGCACTACCTTCAGGCTGAGCATCAATAAATTTTTTGTAAGGCCAATCACTCCAAATATGAACGTTTTGCTCAACCAATTCTTTGATATTGTGGCCACCAGAAAGCATCCATAGCATCTCTTTAAATGCTGTTTTCCAGTATACACGCTTTGTCGTAAATACAGGAAATCCTTCAGATAAATCAAATCGCATGGTATGCCCAAAAATGGCTTTTGTACCTACGCCAGTTCGATCAACTCTTTCGCTGCCTGTTTCTAATAACAAGGTCAGTAAATCTAAATATTGTTTTTCGGGGTGTATATTCATTAAGTTGCCTTTTTAAAATTTTGTTATTGATACAGGTTATCGTAACTTGTGCATTGTTTGCCATTTCATCTAAAAATTATTCCCTATATCAAAGTAATTAGTTCGCATTTATGTGTGTTTTGGACTATCAAACCAGCTCTTAAAAATCGTAGATAACGATTCACATAGGATATAATCTGTCTCTTATACACATCTGACGCTGCCGACGAATAGAGAGGTGTAGA
>OJHG01000918.1_pt1 | contig 10990 bp, 9 predicted proteins | sample 1594761 | NCBI WGS metagenome assembly OJHG01 (sample SAMN05416786, study PRJEB24817) | seawater metagenome | isolation source: Sea water | place: Canada:Atlantic | collected 2013-07 | reverse complement strand
TTGGCCTGTTCCTCGACCGCGGCCCCGTGCTGCGAGAGGGCGAATTCCTGCAGGCGCAAAGCGGCGAAGTTATCCGCATCCGTGCGGCGGACGAACCCGTGGTCACGGCCCGCATCGAACCCGGCCTGCCGTTGGCCCGGTTGTGCTATCACCTTGGTAACCGCCACGTAGCTCTCCAAATCGGCGCCGACGAACAAGCCGGTTGGGTACGCTTCCCGCCTGACCATGTACTGGAGGAACTCGCCCAACGCCTGGGCGGCACGCTGGAACACCACCGCGCCCCGTTTGACCCCGAACCCGGCGCTTACTCAGAGAAAATACATGACCACGCTCATGCTCACTGACAGCAGCCAGACCGCAGTCGGCGACCTGTCCCTGCTGGGCCTGATGCAACTCGTCAGCCCCGCGCTGCCCATCGGCGCCTTCGCCTGGTCCCAGGGCCTGGAAAGCGCCTTCGAACTGGGCTGGGTGAACAACGAAGACCAACTGGGCGACTGGCTGGAAGGCGTACTGGAAGACGGCCTCACCCGCTGCGAACTGCCTTTGCTGGTACGCCTGCAAACCGCCTGGGCGACCAATGACAGCGCCGCGTTGACCGATTGGAACCAATGGCTACACGCCACACGCGAAACCGCAGAACTGAGCGACGAAGACACCCGCCTGGGCTCCGCACTCGTCCGGCTCCTTGGCAGCCTGGACCTGCTGCCACCGGAAGGCCGAATGCCGGAAGACCCCGGTTACGTCACCGTCTTCGCCTGGGCTGCCCACATGCGCCACGTACCCGTACGCCAAACCCTGCTCGGCTTCGCCTGGGCCTGGCTGGAAAACCAACTTGCCGTCGCCTGCAAAGCCATGCCCCTGGGCCACACCGCCGCCCAACGGCTGACCGAACGGCTGCGCCCAAAACTGGTACACGCCGTCGACCAGGCACTGACGCGGGAAGACAACGAACTCGGCCCGGTACTGCCCGGCCTCGCGCTCGCAAGCGCACACCATGAAACCCAGTATTCACGGCTTTTCAGAAGCTGAACAAAAACGATCTTGATTAGAGAAACGGAGAACACGCCATGAAACATTGTCTGAGAGTAGGAGTCGGCGGCCCGGTCGGCTCAGGTAAAACCGCCTTGCTGCGCCAACTCTGCAAAGCCCTAAAAGACCACTACGACATCGCCGTCGTCACCAATGACATCTACACAAGAGAAGACGCCGACTTCCTCCTGAAACACGAGGCTCTCCCGGCCGACCGCATACTCGGCGTGGAAACCGGCGGCTGCCCCCATACAGCCATCCGCGAAGACGCATCAATGAACCTGGCAGCCATCGACGACCTGCAAAGCCGACACCCCAACCTGGAACTGGTGCTGGTCGAATCCGGTGGCGACAACCTCTCCGCCACCTTCAGCCCGGAGCTGTCCGACCTCACCCTGTACGTCATCGACGTCTCCGCCGGCGACAAAATCCCAAGAAAAGGCGGCCCCGGCATCACCAAATCCGACCTGCTGATCATCAACAAAATCGACATCGCCGAACAGGTACATGCGTCCCTCGATGTGATGGACCGCGACTCCAAGAAAATGCGCGGCGAGCGCCCGTTCGTGTTCACCAACCTGTACGACGGCGTAGGGCTGGAAACCATCATCAGCTTCATCCTCGAACGCGGCATGCTGCCGGAACGACGCCCGAACAAAGTGGCCGAAACCGCCTGACACCGAACCACAAACACCGAATCCAGCAACACAAGGAAGAACACCATGAACCAGACCACCAAACTCCTCATGGCCGCCGGCCTGCTACTCACCGCCACCACCGCAGCCGCCCATACCGGCCACGGCGCCCACGCTGAAAGCGGCTTCCTGAGCGGCCTGCTGCACCCCATGCTGGGCCTGGACCATTTGTTGGCCATGGCTGCTATCGGGTTTTGGAGTGTGCGCCAGAATAACCTCATGAAGAACGCCACGCCGGCCTTCGTAATCGGTGGCATGGTTCTGGGCGCAGCCCTAGCCTGGGGCGGACTGAGCCTGCCGGGCGTTGAAACTGGCATCACCTTCTCCGTACTGGTGGCCGGTATTCTCATCGCCACCCTGGCCAAACTGCCCACGGCTGTTGGCGGCATGCTCGTCGGTGCTTTCATGCTGTTCCACGGCTTTGCACGCGGTACAGAAATGCCCGCAGGGGCAACGTTGGCGGCATACCTGGCCGGTTTTTCCATCGCTACCCTCTCTATCACTCTGGTTGGGCGTGGGCTGGGTAGCTTGATGCTGAAGGCGGATAGCCGGTTCAGTCGAAGTATTGGGGGTGCACTGGCGGTGGCGGGGGCTTACCTAGTTGCTGCTTGATCCGCCATCGAAGCAAAAATTGAAACTAGAAGCCGTTCTGTTTTCCCGGCGGATTTTCTGCTATTAGATCTGAGGTCTCCTTGAACGCCTATCCGCCGCCCCGAATAGCCGGCTCCGGAATAACCGAATCGGACCTTCTGGTCATCAATAAAAGCGACATCGCCGAACAGGTTCATTCCAGCTTGGACGTGATGGACCGCGACGTCAAAATAATGCGCGGGAAACGCCCCTTAGTGTTCACCATATACTGCGGGGTGGGTCTGGAGAAGATCACCAGCTTTATTCTGAAGTGTGGGACGTAGATGGAAAGACGGCTCGGCGAAGTAAGTGTCCGCGAGACGCTTAAGCCAAAGATTCAGTATTCAATTGACAACGGAGAACATCGCGGAGACAGTCGACTTGGCTGCTGCGCTACTGTCGGCGTCCGCCACAGCGCTTGCGCATCCTGGGCATGAAGCAATTGGAGATGTACTGCACGTGGAGTATATTTTCGCTGCAGGCATCGTTGTGGCCGCTGCGTTCTCAGCATGGAAAGCGATTAAACAGCGTCGTTGGTTCGAACCGCTAACCGTCAAGGGATCAATTCCGCCTCAAGTGCCTCATGTCGGCACTGCCAAAACCCCGGTGACCAGGCGCCAGCAGCTATATCTTGACATTCTTAGATGTCCAATATTGAGGAAGTTAGGATATTCCGTGGGTGATTGCCATCCCTCGTCAGGCCTAGCGACATCTCAGGTTGGGAATAGGTACTTAGACTGCCCAACAAAAGCAAAAAATAAAAAAATTACCAACGGCAATCATTGCTTAAAGCTTGGAAAAAACCGCGAATTATGCCAAGTTTGTTAGTTGCCAAAGCCTTTTCTTTATCATATTTATAAAAATTATCCTAGATAAAATCAATCAAGAATGGACATTAACTAATGAAAAAAATGGACGAGCAGCCAAAAGTAATTTATCCACATGACCTATCTTGCTTCAAGTACGAGCGAAGTGATGATGAGGTAGACCGCTCGAGCATTTTGGATACTCTTGAATTGCATTTTGCGAAAGGTGAGACCTCGGTCGCAGTCCATGGTGACGAAGGTATAGGGAAAACGACTGTATTAAACCAATTTATCAGTCGGTATAAAAAAGATTCTATCGGTATATTCTTGAACGCAGTAAACGGCCAGTCGTACGCACAAGACAACATTATCATCGATCTATACCGGCAGGCTTCGTATTATTTAAATGACGAAGAGTCAAAAAATTTTCAGGAGGCAGGGAAAAGAGACCTGGCAAAGGTATTTTATTTTTTGGAAATATTTTTGCAAAAAAAAGGAAAGTTCTTATATCTAATAATCGATGGTTTGAGTGATATACCAAAGCGAGATCATTATATAGTAGACGAAATAATAGATCTACTTCCGTTTACCTCAAGACATATAAAGATACTGCTTTCAGTAGATAATGAGGAAAACTTAGGAAAGCTTGTGTCAAAGAAAATCATGCGATTTGAAATGTTGGTTTTCAGCAAGCATGAAACAAAACTCCTCCTACCTGACGTTGACGAATCAACCATCGACAGCCTAATGCGAGTATTTCCTGCTGTTCCTGGAAACCTGAAAATAATAAAAAGACTGATAAGTTCAGGTATGAGTGCTGAAACAATATTGCAGGACTACAGTTCCACGTCTGGAAGTCGAGATCTTTATGAAGCTGAGTGGAATAGATCCAAGAATGTCGACGACTCAAGTTTTGAAGTTTTGGCAATTGCGGCCTTCTCTATAAGCCCTGTAAGTATGGAGTCACTTCAAAATATATTTAGTAAAAGTACAGAAGAAATTGAACGCTTGTCAGATCATTTTGGTTATATAGATTTAAGCGCAGGGTATCTCTACTTTTCTTCAAAAGGCATGAAATTATTTGTCAGAGAGAAGTTGGCGCACTTGGAAGATGGCTCTTTGAATAGGATCGTTGATTTTTACCAACAAAATCCGGACATGGAAGCGTCTTTATCTGAAATAAATATATATAACGATAAACTCGGAAGGTATGGAGAAATTATAGGGCAGCTTTCGAATGAGAACATTAGCCGATTGTTCAAGAAATCTAAAAGCCTGAATGAGGCTATCAAGCAGATCAAGTTGGGGCGACGCGCTGCAAATGAACTTTCGTCTCTCGGCGACACTTTGAGGTTGTCACACGCGGAGTCGATACTTTCTGGCTTGCGAACGTCCGATCACCTAGAGAATGAATTGAAATGTTACCTAGCGGATGACGATTATGAGTCTGCTATGGCCTTAACATCAGAGGCTGAGTTCGTTGAAGAAAGGCTTCAGCTTCTCGCTGCTATCGCAAGTCATCAAAAGACAAAAAAAGATAAAATTGATGAGGATATTGAACGAAAAATTGATGAGGACTTCGAAAAGATAAATCCAGAAAATATGGGTATTGAGCGGACGACAGACCTAGCTTCTGAATTGTTTGTCGCTTTTCCCGAGAAAGCATTGTCACTAATCAATCGTGTAGATTCTCTGGATCAAAGTGGTGGGAATAAAACAGATTATGCTTTGTTCAGACTGTCAATGAACATGGTTCGTAAAAACGATGGGTCGATAGAGGAGCTGTCTGAAAAAGTCGATTTGTTAGAAGATAAGAAGAAAAATGTAGTTAGTATGCTTGGATTATTTAAAAGGGGAACACCAGCCGAAAAGATTTTGGAGAAAATTGAGAAATTCTCTGAGCCAAGTGATGCGATATTTGTACTACGAAATTGGATAACAACGTTTCCGAAGGAAGAGAAATCATACCTGCTTATAGAAAAGCTTCTGTCTTTAATAATAAGTACTACCGATTATCATGCTAATGCATCCGTGTATGCTGATATATCTACTGCTATTCAATATTTAAACTCCGAGCAGGGCAATAAACTATTGTCACGTCTCAACGCCGATTTACCTAGACTTAAAAGGATAGGGCCGAGTACCGATTATGTAAGACTTCAGTGTAATTTGATTATTTTCGAAGAGAAGAATGAAGATCCAGATAAGCGTATAGAAGATCTAAAGCTCTATTTGTTTGAAGAGATTGAAGACCTTTCAACGAAACTATCGTCTTTTGGGATAACCCATTATTTTTCAAAAAATAGTCCCAAGATTTCTGAGATATGTAACTTTGACGTTGAAAAAAACAAAATTTTTAATGAAATAATTGAAAATTGCGCGGATCATATTGCCCTTCTGAGAGATGCTTTAATCCGAGAAGTTTCTCTATCGTTCGAGAACGCAGTATTCTGGGCGTTGGGTCTTAATACTCGTCCCCGTCGAGATTTGGCATTGTCAATTGTTATAAAAGAAGTGTGTAAATCAAAGACCGAAGAATCTACAGATAGGTTATGTCAGGAAGTACGTAAAATAAAGAATATTGAATACCGAAACGAAGCGATCATCGCGGTATTTGATAACGTGAGCAGAAGAAAAAATATTTCAAAGGCCGACATAAAGAGGCTTATGAAGGCCAGAAATAGAGTTAATGATAGCTTTGTGCTTTGTGACCTTAATATTCTTCTTTTAGTTGCGATCCAAAACGTAAAAGTTGATTGTTCTGATCAGAGGTCATCCGTAATTGATGCTTTGAACGCCTCTTTTAATATGATTGAAGGCAACTGGCTGAAAATTGACGTTGCGTATCGTGTTTATAGAAAGTTGGCAGTGGTCGACGAGTCGATTGCTCAAAAATATCGTGAATCCGCTATAGAGCTTAGGAAATCTGACCTTTCTCATAATGAAAGCATTGTAAACTCCCAATTATTTGCTGTCGATTTAGTTCTACGAAGTTTTCACTTCCTTTGTAAGCAGGACCTAGAAGACGAAGAGAGTTTTTCGTTAGTTCGTTCTAGCATTGAGTCATTGCCGTCAAGGATTCTCAGAATCAAGCAGTGGGCAAGGCTTTGTTCAGCGTTACGGCTCACTGATAAATCCAAGTACGAAAGGCAGATAATCAATGAGAATCTCTCGGTTGAGTATGACGGATTTGGTGAAGAATTATCCAAAGAATTTTCCGTAGCTTCGTTTTGGGCATTACCGATTCTTTTTAAAGATAGCAAGCCTACATTTGAAAGAAAGCTAAGGATTTTGAGTAGAGATGAGTTTGCTCACGATGAAGTAATCGCAGCAACTCAGCGTTTTATTCTTAATAAAACGCTGCTTGGCGATCCCTTTGATCCTGTAAAGAAACATAAATATGTTATTAGTAGCCTTGAAATAGAAAGTTACGTATTTTTGGTAGAACAGATAAAAGAGGAGTCGCGGGTCTTCTTTTCCGCCCAAAGCCTCGTGGATATTATTGTTTTTGCCGGTCGAGCTAAGTTCTCAAATGTTCAAAAGGATCTCGTTGGCGGGTTGTTGCAGCGACTAATTAATTATAAGTTTGATGGTGCCGATAATATTGACCACTCTGGTTATAAAATTTGTTGCACCGCTCTTTTATATAAATTGAAGGGTTTCAAGAATTCGGCGGATTGGGAACATCTCATTGAATGGGTTGAAGACGTTTCTGTCATCTCAGATAGAGTTTTTATCCTCACTAAAATCATTGACAGCATGCCCGCCAGCTTAAACCAGCGAAAGAAGCAAGTGCTTCGTGAGGCAGTTGAACTAATTGATTCCTTGAAATGTGGTTACGAGCGATTATCCCGTTGTGAGATGCTCGCTGACGTTGGTGTTGATATCGATAAGCCTCTTGTTAAAAAATTAGTCGAGAGAGCTGTACTGTTATCTACAAACGAGGATAGTGAAGCCTTTGAAGAGAAAAGGCTTGGATTGATTGACTCACTTTATTCCATGGATAAGGATTTTGCGTCTAGTTTATCTGCCATGGTTGATGATGATCCGGCCCGAAAGAGTATGATTGAAGATAATATAAAAAAGAAGAATGATGAGAGGTTAGAGAAGGAAGGCTTCGACGTTTCCAGCGATGATATCAAAAAGAATAATATATCGCCTAAATATCCTAGAATGCTTTGGTCTCTTCTAGCAAAAATGAATGCCGGCAATCACGTCCCGAATAAAAAGTCCAACTATCAAAAATTTCTCGATAGTATTTCTCAGCATTCTTTTGAGCAAGCTTATCCAATGCTTAGTTATTTTATTCATGTAAGGGCATCCTCGTCTCAGACGAAACACCAAACCCGTGAAAATATCAAACCTATTTTTGATATCTTGGTTAACGGGATTCAGCTTTTCCGGGGGATTTGCGCAATAGATGGAGAAAGGGAGGTGTCCAAGGTTGATAATGAAGGCAATATTGTTTTCGGTGAAGGTGAGTCCGATAAAGTATTAGATTTCGTCAGGAATTGGGTCTCTCAAAAGGGAGATGCAGATTTGGTTGTTATTGACCCATATTTTGGTCTGAGCGACCTCCAATTTATTGGAGAAGCCATTAACAAAGATCCGGAATATAAAATTACTGTACTTACTAGTTTCTGTAATCTGAGTTCATTTAGAGGTGGATCTGATTCTGATCCGCACGATGAGATACTACGATTTTGGAATGAAAATGTCACTTCTGATTCGACACCTCAGATCGATGTTGTTTTTTGTGGTGTCCCCACTCAGAAAAATGAAATGCCGATTCACGACCGTTGGTGGTTGAGTAGTCAGAACGGGCTTGATTTTGGTGGTTCGCTAAACGGGATCGGTGGAAAAAAAATAAGCTCGATTACAGTCATGAACACCCAGCAGGTTTTGGCGGTTGAGCAACGCATCGAAGCTTTTCTTACCAGGAAACAACGCTACCTAGGCGGCGAGAAAGTCAAATATCAGGTTGTATCTGTCTAAAGTTTCGTCGCTAGAAAACCGGGACAAATTTAACTTTCGGCTCAAGTCATGGCTTAAAGCTAATGCCAGAAAATGTCAGCATGATTGTTCCCGGTTTTTCCTTCACGCCCGATCAATAATCCCACACAATGCATCCAACCTATCCGTCAGCGCCGCCGGCCCAGGCTGAAGAAGCAGCGGTGACTTGATCTTGGAAAACCGGGACAGATCTTTTTTTTGGATCTATTTTTTGAAACCTGCGGTCGCCTGCACACCGCTATCCGCGAAGACGCAAGCATGAACCTGGCCGCCATTGATTCGTTTAGCCCCCCAGGCCCAAGCCCAATATATAGAGACCGATTCCAGCCCAGGTGAACAGTAGCAGCGCCCAAGGTAGCCATGGGGTTCGATAGCGGATCTCGAATTTTGCAGGATTTTGTTCCGCGCTTTCGGTCGCTGTTTGGTGTTCTTCTTTTTTGCGCTGTTTGTCTTTTTCCCGGGCTTTGGCTTTTTGCTGTTTTTTATACTGATCAATGCCCTTCGCGATACCCTGCGCGATCATTTTTGTCTGCTCCTTGCTTTGCCGGGGCCGCTGAGTCGCCTTTGCCATGGTCAAGGCTTCCTCCTGGGTTTGCGGTGACGGTGCCTGCTTTTTAATTTTTGCCATAGGGCTCGGCTCGGGTTGTTGGTGAATGGGCTATTATAACGGTTAAGATCAGCATCGTTTATTCGGTCAGGAGCTACGCCATTACCTTTCCGCTGCCTCGTTTATATTCTTTCCGTCGTTGCCCTTACGCTATGCGCGCTCGGCTCGGGATCTTGTTTGCCGGGCTGACGGTGGAGCTGCGGGAGATCGTGCTAAAAAACAAACCGGCGCATATGCTGGCGATCAGTCCCAAAGGCACGGTTCCTGTTCTGGAACTGGCAGGTGGTGACGGCTCTGATAGGCTCGTTATCGAGGAAAGCCGGGAAATCGTCGAATGGGCGTTGCAGCAGAGTGATCCGCAGGGTTTGTTGAACACTGATTTAGTAAGCGCTAATGCCCTGATCGACCGTAACGATAACGAATTTAAACATTGGCTGGATCGCTATAAATACGCGGATCGGCACCCAGAACTCACCCAGTTGGATTACCGGAAAAAGGGTGAGGTGTTTTTGCAGGCGTTAGAAAACCTATTAGCCAAGAACCGGTTTCTCCTGGGAGGCAACGTCAGCATCGCTGATATTGGCATCATGCCCTTTGTACGTCAGTTCGCCCATGTGAATCGGGAGGTGTTTTACAGTCTGCCCTATCCGAATTTACAGCGATGGCTGAGGGATTGGCTGGAACATCCAGTGTTCCTGCAGGTAATGGTTAAATGCCAGCCGTGGCAGGAAGGCAATGAGTTGGTGGTATTTCCACGAACAACTGCAGCAACCTTGAAGTGTTCTAGTGCAATGAGTGCATCAAAATAATGGCTTAGTCTAAGGCCAGTAACCACGCCCCCAGCAAACAGGAGAGCGCCATTGCCAATCCTGGAGCCAGAAAGCTGGACGAACTCTTAGCTAACGTGATTTTGTGTCGACATCCTTTACATACCTATCTGGTATGACAAACCCGCTATGTGCAGGCGTTTGATTCTGAAATACAAAAATACTGTGGCACACAGAGTGCTTTATAGCGTGGTCGGCATTTAAATCCAAAAAAGGAAATTGTCATCATGTTTAACAACAATTACATGCGAACGCTTCTGGCTGTGCTTCTGAGTTTCTGGGGATTGCACGCCAGCGCAGTGCCTCTGATCTACGATGAGGCTGTGGATGGTGATCTTAGTTATAGAAGTGATGTCTATATTAGTCAGCCTTTGGGTTTTGGCGCCAATATGATTTCTGGCACTGTATCCTCCACGTTCGTTTCCGATAACGATGGCTACGATTCTGACTTTGACTTATTTAACGTACTTATGCCGGCCAACGCCATTCTCCAAAGTGTCTCGCTTGATTACGCTTCAGGCGACGGAGGAAATGGGGAATTCGCGAGTTGGTTTGCTGTGTACTTTTCTGGTCCTGTCGTTGCTGCAAGCGGACTGACCGGAGGCAGCTATTTTTGGGAAGTAAATCGTGAATTACCGGAATTACGCTCTGTAGGTCTGAATGTTCTGCCAGATGGCATAGTTAACGATTACACCATCACTTTCAATGTTATAGCGAAAGCCTCAGCGGTTCCTGAGCCCGGCTCCCTTGGCCTGTTGAGTGTTGCGCTTTTGGGGTTAGGAATAATGCGGCGCCGCAACGCCTGAAGGCAATCGCTCCAGGGAAGGAGCCTCCGGACAGAAGAAAACCGGGACAGAACTATTTTCTCGGCTTCCCCCTCTATTTTTCCTACCCCTGCTGAGACGGATCCTTCATATTCATATACCACTCACGTATAGCCCATAATTGCACCAGGTTTCCCGAGGCCTTGTGGCACAAGGCTTGTGGGTGTTTAACCCTAGGTTCCTAACAAACTTATCCACAGATTTTGTGAGTAACGTACGTGGCAATACCGGTTTACCCGTGAGCCAGTACTGACCAGAATCCCTGGCCTTACGTTTTTGAACGCCTGCTCACTGACGGGCCAGGGTGTAACGGGAGCCTCCATGAAAGCTGTACTTGATGCCTATCTGAATACTTCTCTGGTGCTGCGCATTGGTATTGCGCTTGTTCTTGGTCTGGTTGTTGGATTGGTGGGCGGGCCCACGGTGGCTGAATGGCTGGACCCTTTGGGGGAACTGCTGCTTCGGTTGCTGAAGTTCCTGGTTGTGCCGATTGTCCTGTTAACCCTGATGGTGGGAATCAATCAGGCCAATCTTGGCAGTATGGGGCGTGTGGGCCGGA
>OJHG01000909.1_pt1 | contig 11111 bp, 9 predicted proteins | sample 1594761 | NCBI WGS metagenome assembly OJHG01 (sample SAMN05416786, study PRJEB24817) | seawater metagenome | isolation source: Sea water | place: Canada:Atlantic | collected 2013-07 | reverse complement strand
GTAGCATAAGGCTATATATTACCTGTCTTGGCCTCCTATTGACCACCTCTAGCAGCCTACCCAGTCCCGCCTGCAGCCGCTCCCACTCCCCCAGCACCGCCTTCACCCGGCGCACCTGCACCAGCCGCTCACCCTTCGGGTTCAAAGGACAGCTGTGGATCTTCTGCACCAGCCACTTCTTAAACTGTACGTACACATGGACAGGTACGGTAGCTAGGAAACTAAATAGCATCGTATACTGAGTACCACTAGAAGTAGTACCGCTAGTACTAATAGTAGTAGCATACAGCCTGCACAGGCGCTGATAGGGTAGCTCCAGCTGCTTCAGTACCGCTTCCTCCTCCTCCTGGTCAGACTGCATAGAGCTACACTCCAACTCACTACTACTACTATTACTATCACCATGAGGATGATAACTACTTCCCCTATTACCCCTACTACTTCTATCAGTAGTAGATTGCTGCTTATATTTCCTATTCCTCACTAGAAACTTGTTACTATGCGAGTTATTCTGTCGGACAGTCTCCACGAAAGTAGCAAGTTTCCGGGTATATTCAGCCGATTTCAGCAGCTGGTTGCAGTCTTTTATAGCGATAGTTAATAGTTTGTGCAGGATATCCAGTATTTGTATGGAACGCTCAGTAGAGTAGTTGTCGATTAATAATAACAATTCTACTGCTCCTTGCTGCTGATTTTGATGTTTAGTACTAGTACTATTATTTTTAGTAGCAGTACTAGCATTGTCGCTACTATCACCATCACTATTACTACTGTTCTTTATACTAGTATTTTGAAATAGTTCAAATAGAGTAGTAAAAAACACTCCACTCACTTCACACCCACGCTCAAACCCCGTTTCCACAGATAACCCTGTCCCTCCACCTGGGAAATATACACACTCTCACTATATAAATCTGGGTTTTTTACAAATAATACCATAGAATTATAAAAAGACCGTAAAATTTCTTTACAACATAAATCTGATATTTCTTTCGTAATTAATAGAATCGATTGGTTGATATTGCTATTAATATGATTTTCTTTTTCAGTTGATATTAATATATTAGTGGCATTGTTCTTAGAGAGGGTTAATATTGAGGTGGTTTGTATAGAAGTATGATCGGTATTGTTAATGTTGGTATCTTTATCGCTTGTCTGTATTGTATGCTTTTCTATAGTTTGTGCGAATAATTGTCGCCCTACAGTGTGTAGTACTGCGCTACAATGCCTAATCCCTGTGACGCGATCACTACAGAGACATCATACAGTAGAGTATTAATATACATAAGTGCAATACATATAACTACAATATGCATTACATACTGTATATAGATGTAGATGTATATTATATATACAAAGTAAACACCACAATACTATTGTTATACTATCTACCGCGCATGAGATCGCAGTGGCTGTACCTGTATTTGAGCGCTGTCTGCAGGACGGAGCTGATAATGTGCGCATGAGGGGTGCGGAACACACTCAGCACCCGCCATAGTAAGGTTGCAATACTGAGCATTCCCGCAGTACTGTGGCTCTCTTGGTTCCCGGAGAGGAGCTGCTGATGGAGTGCGTTTAAAACCCGAATATACGCCTGATATTGTATAATATTTAACAAAAACAGTGAATTATAGTAAATATAACATAGATATTTATATATACATAATGTATATCTGCATAAAATAAAATAGAAAAATATACAATGGTATATACAGAGCGACATAGTAACTACTACTTCTACTACTGCTACTTACGTTGAAGGTGCGGAGCATGACTCCCCTCTGCAAAGCCTCCGACATCTCAGTTGCGACCTCCTCGCCCAGGCTGCACAGCTCCTGCAGACTCATCCCTTGTAGCAGTTATAGTGGTATGGTTAATAGTAATATTAGTAATATTAGTAATAGTGGTTGTGGTGGGATTAGCAAGAACAGAAGGTGACACACACCATATATATAAAGATAAATACATATAATGCATATGCTAAATGATTCATATTGCACACTCATAATTACCTGACGAGAAGAGTCCCGGAGAGTGCAAGCTGGTCTCTACAGTGTTCAACACTTCACTTCTCGTCCTAAATAACATATTCCTGATCTGCGCATACAAATTACTCTTAGATAAATAACTAATACTACTACTAGTAGTGCTACTGTTATTGTTGATGTTGTTGCTACGAGCTTGTTTGTTTGCATTTTGTTTATGATTAGATTTCTGTAGAATATGTATGTCGTATCGGGCGAATGCGTTTGTATAGTGGGAGTTTAGGTGGAGCAGCGCACATTGATGCAACAGCAAGGGTTCAGGTTCAGTGGAAGTGCTGGTTAGCATTACTATCCTAGCACTACTGCTGCTGCTGCTGCTGGCGTGGTGGTGGTCGTTGTAGTTGGCTGAGTTATATGTGTTACAATAGTGAGCTGAGGCTGACTGTACTGCAGTACTACTCGTAGTAGGAGTGGAAGTATTGAGTTGGAATCCTCAAAGGAATCTTGAATTACTACCACTATTACTACTAGCGTTATAGCTACTAGTTTTAGTAGTAATGCAATCTTGCTGCCCCTGCTCCTCTTCACTTTCACTATCTCCACTATACTATCACTACTATTACTATCACCAGTACTACTCACAATACTTTGAATCTCGCCTTCAGAATCTTCCTGCAGAACATTCCTATCACCACTACCACTGACTGGTCGCCTACGAGACCGGGAGTAATAGCACCTCCGCTTGGATCTCCTAAGTCGGTTACTAGGCCCTCTATGCTGGCGGCGCTGTCTCTTACTGAAACTGCGATACAAACTCTCTTCCTTCTCTATGAAATCATCCTCTTGGCTGACTGAACACATATTGTTATATGCACTTAACAATCTTGAAATTAGATTATTATCACTACTATTATCATTATTATTTATATTCGCTAATACATATTCTTGATATTTTATATTATTATTGCTATTACTATTAGTAGAATTAATTGCAGTTATACTGGTATTTATTAAATATATAGCGTGTGTAAATATCCCCATTATTATACTAGTGGGGTAAAGTAATTGTGTATTACTATTACTACTATTATTGTTGTAATTATAGCTGGTGTTATAGTCTGCAGTCGGTACTGTACTACTACCACTACTATCAGTATTAGTAGTAGCAGCCTGGTCAGTAGTAGTAGCAGTAGCAGTGGGAAGGGTTTGTATGAACTCCCCCAGCTGTAGCAGTACACTAACAGGGACGTGGCAGTCAGGTGCACACACACACTCAGCAGAGAGGGAGACTGTGTGGCTACTGCTGCTGCTGCAGTAATAGTAGTTGGTCTTGTAGTAGTAGTACCAGTAGTTTCTATATCAGTACTAATAGTAGCTGATGTTGCAAGCAGTTTCGTATGATAGAACTGCTGAATCTGCTCACAAGTGGTGACCTCCTGCTGGCAGAGCTCGGTTATTATAGTGGCGGTGACATCGCACACTGCCATAATCTCACACACTGCTTGCAATAAGCTCACTTCGGTTATATTATACACACTACAGCCACTACTACTACTACTACAGCCACTACTACTAGCATCATCATCCGTTGTTAGTATATATAATGTATCTAAGAAACATTTACATATAGCTTGCAATATCATACATATATATACACTATGAGTGAGGAGGTAATCCCCGGAGGATGGCAGCTGGTGGTCCTCCTTCCCAGCAGAGAAGCCACTCCTGCAGTAGTTTAGTATACTATGCACAAACATGACCGATCTTGTTTCTATATTTACATAGAAAGGAAACAGATGTAAGATATAAATAGGAATCAATACTCATATATTATAGTAAACAGTAAACAAAACCCATATATATTATAGTAAACAGCAAATAAACCCATATAAAAAACTAAATACAGTATGCAATCATATGAATATTACCGTAATTTTCTTCACTGTCGAGCTGCTCACCCTCCGGGTGTGATATCCACTTGATTAATAGACTGATATCATACAAAGCTTGGTCTGCATTGATCTTCAAGGCTAAAACCCACAGTAGAAAAAGGGAATCCTGGATATCTTCCAGTATTATCGTACCACTGGTGATGGGTTTTAATGCGAAATGAGGGTTAAATACATATTCCTCTTCTTCGTCTACTGCTTTATTGCTAGCACTAGCACTAGTAGTAGCACTGTTAATAATGCTAGTATTCGAGGGTGGGGTGAACTGCTCGCTGAGTTTACGCTGCAAGGAGTCCCTCCGGTAGATTAATGTGCGCTCCTGCAGCTCTACTGGCTCAGAGTGGTGCATATTGCTGTCATAGGCACTATCACTAGGATCGGCACTACTGGTACTACTACTACCTCCAGCATCAGTATTGATAGTAGTACTACCAGTAGCAGTAGTAGTGGGGAGTAAATACAGCAATGATCTGCAATAAACCTCTCTGCAACAAGTACTAGTTCGACTAAACCCAAAGCAAATAGTACGTACAATTTCCTCCTGCTGCAGTACTGGTACTGAGTACAGCAGTGATATTAACAAATAGCTGGCTGAACACTGGATTATGTTATTCTTATGTTGTATACTTTTTTGTAAATAATTATGTACCAGACTGAACACATTATTCTCTGCGTGCTTACATAATAATAACAATGACACTATAAATTTTTGTAGAACATATTGTATACTTATAGTTGAAGTAAGTATAGTAAATTTCTGTTGTATACGTGTGAGTATAGATGTATTAATGTACTCTTGTATTGCGCATATTCGAAAGAAACACTGCTGCAGTAATGTAGTGACTGCGGAAAGTTCCTCAGGAATCTTCTTCTCAGATAATCTATTGCTATCTAGCTGTGTGATATTACTATTAGTATTACTATTATAATTAGTAGTATTAGTGCTACTATTACCACTACTACTGCCAACTACATTACTACTAGCATGAACTACAGTACTACTACCACTAGTAGCAGTACAAGTCACAACCCCATTCAACAGAAAGGAAACAATGGCACCTCTCATATTCTCCCGACAGCGGTAGGCAACTAGTACACAGTCTTCCAGAGCAGTCGGTAGTAGAAAAAATGAATTCTTTTTTATTGATAATTTTAATAAAGAACGATCTTTTAACCATGTTTGTAACTGTAATATACAAATATTTGCTATATTACTATATCTTGATAGCAATATTGATATTTTAATTATTTCTTTTGCACGTTCATCATATATCCATGCACAATTATATTGCATTCTTTCTTTATTTATTGTATTATTTTCATTATTTTCTTGTAATATTGAATATTTGATCATATTTTGAAAGATTACGTTCATGTTACCAGTTTTATACTCTCCGAATCGTATTTGTTCAATAATTTCTAATGCTGTACATGTTAATAACAGCATAAATATACAGCGCGTCGAAAGTTGCGAGTCGAATACAGTGTTATATTGTAGGTTCTGCTCTGGTATTGGCTGCGAGTTAATTCCCGACATGGTGGCAGCTGGCCAGGGAATCTCATTTTGGTGGTTGATACTCAAATAAGTACTACTACTACTACTATTAGTATTGCTACTACTAGTAGTATTCTGGGTAGTATTATATAGCCGATTAGATGTTACAATAGACCGACTTAGTATTAACACTAAACGTACATCATAATGCGACACAACGGGGAGGTCATCGTAGAGATATATGCTCCCGGAGGTGAGCGACAGGAGGCTGCGTTTCTTATAGGTGTTCTGTATCACCATAGTGCCTATTTGTATGGTACAGTCCTCCATCGCGCAAAGCAGCATCTGAGTGATTTGAATAGATTCTTGGCATATCTGCTCGAACAAGGCTTCCACAGTGGCGATGTTGCTGTTGGGCACACTGCGGTAGATGACGCGCAATACATGCACCCACTGCATGTCATGACTATTCAGTAGAGAGATAGAGAGTGAGCACATACAATATAGTAATAATAAGTTTAATGCACTATAATATATAGATGTAGTACGTAGACCACACTACACTACACAAGGGAGATATGTATGTTACCTTAGTTCGAACAGTCTCAACGCGGCTCGGATCACGCCAGCATAATCATCGCTATGTCCAGACAGTTCCTTCACACTACCCAACAACTCCTACTGTACCCAGCATATATACACAATATAACAATAGAGTATATAGTACTAGTATATAAATATCATGAAATATAGTGTAAATGCAATAGTAAATATCTATATAAAGCCATTAACTTGAGGTCAGAAAGATGCTGCTTGTTGAGATAAGGATATATTTCACATAAAATATTCGCTAAAGGTACCAGTCGTATACATTCCCATTTCACACTAAAGATCATATCCAACATTTCAGAAACTATGTCTTCCTCATTTAAACTATGTAATGAACTGATTAACACTGGTAATAACTCTAAACAATTAGAAAATGAATGAGAAGATACATTTTCTTTTTCACTATCCACTGCAGGTCCCATAACTAACTCTATCAAGAGACAAAGTTGAGTTGATAATTCTTCATTCTCAGAATTATTCGTTCGAACAGCTTTACCAATAAAATGTATTAGCTCTGAAATACAATATATAGCTGATCTTCCGTTTATTAAATCTAACTGTATGCATTCTATACATTCACAAGCTGAAATAAACCATAATTGAGGAATTATCAATAGTAGTTGTAAACAATCACAAGGTGTGATATCATTAATAGCAAGAAATCCTCTCCATTAGGCCTTAACTGTTTCGAACAAGCAATTCACCTGTATAATAGCAAGTGTGAATATAGCTGTGGAAAAGTTGTGCTATTTCTGCTAAAATGTTCGATGTATAACAATGAGTCCTGTTCCAAGCCACTTCGTATCGAAGAGATTGCAGTGCGAATCTGCTTCACTAACTCATCGCGTTGCATTTCTAGCAACTTTATAACGTTGGGCGATAAATATAAAAATTCAAAAATAAAGAAATACAATTATATCTTGTCAATTTGGTTGGTTTTAATTAGACACACTTGATACAAACTATGGATTTTATAGTGATTGTATTATGGACAACCTCACTTCATTTCGTTTCCGTGGCCTCTGCATCTTGCCAAAATTTAATATTTACAGTATAAGAACTCTGCATAAAAAGAAAATGTTCAGATCATTGTGTAATACATCCAAGAATGTTTTGAAAATATCCTTATATACACCAAAACTTGTTAAAATTAACATAACGAAACGTGCCTGCTCAAGTGTTTCCGCTCTGCAATTTGATGATAATTTAGTGCGATATTTACACTCATTAAAAAGGTTATGAAGATTCTATTATAGAAATATAGAAAACTGTAGCAGATTTGAAGTCACTTGAAAAGAAGAAGAAGAAGAAGAAGAAGAAGAAGCAAAGGGAGCGGATGGAGAAGAAATGCTGCTATTAGCGTATTGAATGTGAAACGGCTCTAGAAGAAATTAAACCGGAGTATACTATTACAATAGTAGATGTATTGTCAACGAGATGAAACAGTCACTGGACTTGGTTCTCCCTGCTTTGGAGCGCGTTAGGTGCGACGACCTAAAGCCATAGCCGCACTGCTCCAGTTAATTGTGTGTTTGAAAGATACTATACTAAAACACATGTATATATTTTAGGCATCACATGAAAAGCAATGAGATTTTAGGCATCACCTATACTATATCCACTACTACTAGTACTGATACTATTAGTAGTACTGCTTTGACCATAGATAATAACATTAACAAAAATAGAGACTTTGGATTATATTACAATTATCCTTTCAATTCATGTTGCTTATTACAAATTGACAGGCTTGTCAGTACTACTAAAACACAGCACCACTACTATCCTTCATTTACTCACTATCCTCGACTTCGTTGTGCCATCCGAATATCTCCCGGAGGTGAGAAAATGTCTGCAGTGCGTGTGCGGCAGTGGGCAGCCAAGTGCGCATAGCCGCGATGGAGATGACTCCCTCGAAAGGATTTAATGTCACTTTCTGCTGCAGTCTGTTCGCAACGAAGAGCAGCGAGGCGAAGGGCACGGTGGTCCCATCCTCCAGCACTACCTTCTGTGATGGAAGCATGTTGTCATGTTGGCGCCACTTCTCCACAATATCCACCGGCACCTTGTTGTTGTAGACTGTGTCCTTGAACCAGTCCTTACACTGCACGCGGAAACCTGCGAAGCCGCCGGATTCGGTCTCGAAGATGCCATAGAAATCCGAAGGAATATTCATGGGGTCGTTCACAGTAATAATTATCCCCGGGGCATTGGTCGACTTGAGCTTGTTGATGAAGGTCTGCACATCCGCGGCGGTGATCGCCTTGTCCTGGTGCTCCGGAAACTTGTCCACTGTGGTCACCGTCACACTGGAGCCGCCCCTCATCTCCACGTCCAGGCCAGCACCGGAGCTGCCCGTCTCACACAGCTGGCCCAGGGTAAACGTATCCCTGCATCGAGCCATGAGGAGCAAGGAGGCCACAGCCACTTTCTCAAAGTCCTTGCCCTGTTCGTTTGGATTACCGCGTTTATTTTTATACATGCCAAGTATGGCGTCGCGCAGTGCGAAGAGGGCTTCTCCTCGCGGCTGTAGCTCCCTTGGGCGACTTCCCTCCAGCACAGGCATGGGGATGAATGCGAGGAGCTCCTCCTCGTTTCTATCGTTCATGCTCACCAGCTGGCAGAATCCATGAGAAATGCCAAAGAGGACGATCCTCATCCAGTCCCTTTCATCCTTGGTACCGGGCATGATGAAGGGTTTCGCACAGTAAGTGGCCAGATCCTCGATTGCAGCGCCGATGTGTTCATCCTTCTCCTTGTAGGTCAGATCACTGTGCTGTTCCGAGGGCAGTGAATTAATAAAAATTGAGTAATCCGTAGGCAAGCGCACGATATGCACCACTTTCTTGGAGATGCGGGCTATGATGGTTCTACGATAGTGCGTGTTGTGGAGCCACTTAGCGAGCTCGTCGACAAACAACCTACCAGCTGCGCGCCTCTCAGATTGCGACATCCCAGTGTCGGTGTCACTGGCCCAAAGCACTGCGGCAGCTGGCTGGCTTGCTTTAAACTTGCCAAGTTCACGGAACAGTACCTCCAGTCGCCTGGGATGGCCAGCGGTAGTGGTCAGCAGCTGGGACAGCTCGTCGTAGAGGTCCATGTCGCTCTTTCGGAAGGGGAGGCATTGACGCGTGTCTTCGCGGTAGAAGGGCTGCAGAGCTTCTGGAAGCAGGTGGACCATGGCAGGGTTGAAGCCCTTCGCGAACCACAAGGGCCCCAAAGCCTGCAGCAGTAGGTGGCGGTTGGAACCCGTGGACAAATTAACCACGTCGTTCGCACCAAGCGCCGACACAGCCAGGAAGAAATTCTCGTCAGAGTCTAAATGTCGGGTCAGAACATTTAGAGCGTCTTCAGTAGTGAAGTCCTTGCTGTCCTGATCGACGCACTTGGCCAGTTCGTCCACACAGAGCAGTATCTTGGTGTCCCTTGGAGCCCCAAGCAAGGATTTCACCACACGCAAAGTACAATCCAACGGTTTTTCAAGCTGTATCAGTGCGTTGGTCACTTCTCCACCTTCTTTACACTCTTTATCTACCATGTTTGACTTTGTAAATTTTAAGAGCAATCTGTGGATTATACGCACAGAGATTGCCAATTCAAGTTGAAGATCTGATCTGACGCGCTTCCCAAGATACAAATGGGATTGATCACTGTTAAAAGTAAGCTCGACTGAAATTCCCTTGGTTTCCTGCATAAACCAATAAGCATTAAACCACAGCACAACCGTCTTGCCAGACCCAGGTACAGCTGCAGTGCAGAGGAGGTCTCGACGTCCTTTCACACCAGACATATCGATGCTGTCCTGGAGCATCTGCAAACAATAATGCCGCTTATCCACAGGGACATGACTGATCGGGGATAGCTCCGGTTTGGCAATTGCATTGATAGCGGTTTCTCCTTCTGCGCTCGTCATAGTGACACCATTGAAGCCTCCATTAACGGGCGGAATGTAGCATACTCGTCCGATGGCTTCACGTAACAGTTTGGACTCTTTTTCCAAGCTTGTGGCAAGACATCTTTTCCAAATAACACATCGTACTGATGAACGCTTCGTCAAAATCTTGCTGAATATCATCAAAAGTGTCAACAAATGTGCTTGTTTCACCGGCCACGTTGCACACAGTACGTACTCTAACGGTAAGTCATAGAAAATAAATCGGAAACATCATATTAAGCACAAATCATTATTTTAATAAATAAATATATATAAAACATATACAAAACTATTATATTAAACAAGGAAATCTTCTAAATCAGCATATGCATCATCTCCAGTATGTCCATCTAACTGCATTAATAAATTAACACCAGTATTTCGACTTTTCTTCACTTGAATATTATTACGATTGGTTGAATTTTTCCCGGACATTGCTATTTTATGAGCTGCTATTGCACTAATACTTATTGATTTCTTTGTTTTTCCTGTAATAAAAAATTAATACAAATATAGTAGTTAATAAAATATATATGTATATATGAATGCATACAGAATATATGAATGAATGAAAATATCGAAATTTATACATATATCGGATGTAATTAAACTGGGTACTAGTAAACAATATCTGGCATACAGTACAGTACATACAATATATACCTTTATAAGCCTTCTGAACTCCATTCTTATCCCCCACACAGCCCTCACTACTACCCCTACTACTGAAACTATCAGAGTCTGACTGATCCTCCGCGCACTGCAAACAATCCACCAGCGACTGCCCGGCTGTGCGCACCAGCTCCAGCGTGCTCATCACTGGCAGATTGTACGTACTCTGCACTAAGCTATAAAGGTCAGTAGAGAGGTCCGAGTTGTCCACGTCGCCCTGCAAGGCCTGTGTATGTATAGTTAGTAAGAGGGAGTATGTGTGGGTTATTGTAGTAGGATATTAGCATATATATATATATATAGTATTACTATGTATAGCTAATACTATACCATGTTGTTGTATCTAAATATAGTATAGTACATTATATAACATTACGTCCAAATCTACAGCTCTCTACAATATAAATAGTATGTAGCATAAGGCTATATATTACCTGTCTTGGCCTCCTATTGACCACCTCTAGCAG
>OJHG01000906.1_pt1 | contig 11139 bp, 11 predicted proteins | sample 1594761 | NCBI WGS metagenome assembly OJHG01 (sample SAMN05416786, study PRJEB24817) | seawater metagenome | isolation source: Sea water | place: Canada:Atlantic | collected 2013-07 | reverse complement strand
AAGAGACAGCTTTAATGATGTGCTGGAATGGCTAAAGTCTATGGAAAACATGGGGGTAGTGATTTTACAAGCTGATATCACAACGGCCGATGCCGAAGGGTTTATCAAAATTCGCCGATTACGATTAGGTAAAGCATGAAGTCAAAAATAAGCTGGGTATTAGGTGGAATAGTTGCATTTTTATTGTTCGCTATTGCTTATATGCCCGCAGTTCACGTTATTGGACGCGTTACATTACCGCAAAGTGTTTCTATTGAAGGGGTTAGTGGAACCTTATTTTCAGGTAAAGCACAAACAGTGGTGGTTAACGGTCTACCCATAAACAGCTTTAGATGGGACCTAAACCCGCTCTATATGCTAATTGGGCAAGTTAACCTGGATGTGAAAGCTGGCAACGTTCGCGATAAAAACGAGATAGCGTTTACAGGGCCCATCACCACTGGCTTGTTTAGCCAAAAAACCGTGAGCACCGAGGCGTTTACGCTTTATTTGCCCGTTGACAGGGTGCTGGCGCAAGTTCAACTTCCTTTACCTGTAAATGCTGGAGGACGCTTTAAAGTTGAGCTTGACGAACTCCATTACGGGCCAAGCTGTCGCTCTTTGTCTGGTACAGGAGATTGGCTTAACGCCACAGTAGCGGGAACCAAAGGCCCTATCGACTTTGGTACATACTCAGCTAAGCTGCGCTGTGAAGGCGAAGATATCGGCATTACCGTGAGTGAACCAAACATGCTGGGATTGTCTATCGACGCTACCGTTGCGGCAAACATGAAGCAATTTCAGGTATCAGGCAAATTTAAGCCCGACGACAGCTTACCAAACGAAGTTCACCAAGCTGCCCGTCTTTTTGGACAGCCCGACGCAGATGGCTATACCCGTATAAAGCTGTAATTTTTTGACTGTAAATAATAAGGACAAGGGACTGTAATATGAATAAAGCGTTTATTGTTGGAGCCGGTGTAACTCTCGCGGGGTTATTAATAGCACCCACATTTGTGGGCAATAGCGTAGAATCGCAAACTCGAGCCGCGATAGAGAAAATAGACGACCATCCGCTCTATTCAGCGAGTGTACTTTCCTATGACAAGGGCTGGTTTTCTAGCACTGCTACCATTGAACTCTCTCTAGAAATCGACACTTTGCTAGCCGCACAGCAGATAGACCCTGCGGAACAAGACACTCCAGATAAGCCTGTTGTTATTGCTAAAGTAAACGCATTTCACGGCCCCGTTTATTTTGGCGACGGCGTGGGCATTGCAAAAGTAAAATACAATGCGAGTGTTGATGGAAACATGCTTCGCGAATATGTTACTTGGCAAGAAAATCAGCCGTTTTATTATAATGAAGGGAAAGTAGGCCTGTTTAACGGCCTGAGTTATACCGATACTATTCCCGCGTTAAAAGCGCTTGAAAATGACGGCGACATAGAATTCGTATTTTCTGGTTTTAACGGAGAAGCAAGCGACGAAGGTGGCGCAACTCGCTACATTGGCAGTAGCAAATCTGTTGAGATTAGTGGAGCGGGTTTCTCATTAGGCATGTTAAATACTACTGTTGATATGACCTATCACGGTGACTTTATGGCAGCGATAAGTGGAAAGCTTTTCGAATCAGATGCCGCTCTGACCGCAGAGCAAATAGAATTCTCAGACAGTACAGATACGAATGTCATTATTGATACTTTGCGTATGATCACTACTACCGACATAGATGAACAAGCTAATACTGCAGATATTTATCTTGAATATGCCGTTGATGACATAAAAGGCGCGGCCCAAGAGGCATCTGACATTGCAATTGGTATTGCAGTAAACAATCTCGATATAGATTTCATTGAAGCTTATCAAGAATTTAGCAATGCATCGTTGATGGTTCCAAGCGAAGATTTGCCTGAAAAGCTTCAGGTGTTTATCAAAGATAATTTATTGCAGCAGCTGCAAACAGAGCCCGAGATTAATATTAAAAAGCTAGCTATGACGCTTCCAGAAGGGAGTATTAAGGGTACAGCAAACTCGAAGTTGACCGGCATAACCTCACTGCCTGACACCATGGAAGATGTTGCTTATTGGGTATCCCACCTATTAATGGATGCACAAATTAGCGCCGACAAAGCGTTCGTTGAAAGCATGGCTTCAGGGTATATGGTAGCTGAGCTTGCTGCAAACCCGCAAACCCAAGGTATGACTGCCGATGAGCTTAAGAGTGCAGCGGAACAGCAGGTGCCTATGGTGCTTGATTCATTCGTTCAACAGGGCCTTTTAAAAGAAACCGAACAGGGCTTTGAAACATCATTTGCATTGAAAGACGGAACAGCAACCATAAACGGCACCGAGGTACCTCTCCCATTTGCCCAATAGTGGCCGGTTTATGCGCTCATTTTTAGTGCTGGTCTGTCGCTAAAACGACAGACGAAATCTTTAAAAGTAAGGTAGTTTGAATAACAGCGAACAACCAACACTCAGAGTGTTTAAACATGCAGCTTGAAAGATGGCATAGCGGCGGTGACTTTTTTACCGTTAACGGGCAAAAGATATTTTTCCGCACTGACGGTGAAGGGCCTGCCTTACTGCTTATCCACGGCTATCCCACAGCCAGTTACGACTGGGTAAAACTATGGCCCACATTAACAAAGTACTTTCGCTGCATTACGCTTGATATGCTGGGATTCGGATTTAGCTTCAAAGCGCCAGTAAAATATCAAATTACTCAACAGGCCGGTATTATCTGTGCACTTATGAAGCATCTAAACGTGCCTGAAACACACGTAGTTTCTCACGACTATGGTGACACAGTTGCCCAGGAACTTATGGCCCAGCAGGCCGATGGTACACTGCCATTTCATATCAGTACGCTTAATCTTTTAAATGGCGGCCTCTTTCCAGAAACCCATTTAGCCTTACCTATTCAAAAGCTTTTACTTTCTCCCGTTGGAGGAATACTTATTCGCTTTCTCAATAAAAACGCTATTAGAAAAAGTATGCGGGGTATTTTTGGCGAAACTACACCGCCAACTGAACAAGACATTGATGATTTTTGGACGTTGATCAGTACCAACAGCGGTCATAAATATATGCATCTACTGCTGGATTACATGAATCAGCGCAAAAAGCACAGAGAACGATGGGTGACAGCACTTCAAAATGCCAAAATTCCAATTCGGTTAACGGTCGGTATGTCAGATCCTATTTCAGGAGCTCATATGGCCAGTCGATACAAGGAGCTCATTCCCAACCCACACGTGGTAGAACTGAATAACATTGGTCATTACCCACAAATAGAAAGCCCGAAAGAAGTGTTAGCATCAGTGCATGAGCATATTGAGAGAAGCGCAGAGGACAAAGGCTAAATAAACCATAAAAGCATTCACAGGCATAGAAAAAGGGGCAGAGTAATCACTCTGCCCCTTTTACTTAGCATGCATCAGTGAGATTTGAATTTCAGTTCAACCCTCTAAAGCTCGCTTAAGTTATTTACCAAGGTCAATTTTTACGCCTCGTTACTTGCTACCATAATCGTTTTAATATTCACAAATTCGCGAATACCATAGCCACCGTGCTCTCTACCATAGCCACTGTCTTTCACACCACCAAAGGGCAGGTTAGGCTGGGCTAATGAATAGCCGTTAATATTCACCATACCTGTATCAAATTCGTTTTTAGCAAGCTCAATGGCTTTATCAGTATCGGTACTGAAAATACCGCCGCCAAGTCCATAACGAGAATCGTTAGCAATTTCCATCGCTTGTTTGTCGTCACGAGCTCGAATAAGTGATGCTACGGGGCCAAATAGTTCATCATCGTAGGCTGGCATGCCCGGTGTAACATTTTCAAGCACAGTCACTGGATAGAAGTAGCCAGCTTCATTAGGTACTTCGCCACCTAATGATATGGTTGCTCCCGAATTTACCGATTTCTCTACTTGCTCGTGCAGTTCATCGCGCAAGTCTTCGCGAGCCATAGGACCTAAATCAGTATCCTCTTTTGAGGGGTCGCCCACTTTAAGCTTTTTGCATTGAGCAACAAATCTGTCTCTAAACTCGTCGTATATGCTGTCGACAACAACAAAACGCTTCGCTGCGACACAGGTTTCACCATTGTTAATAACCCGGCCCTTAATACACATTTCTACTGCGTTATCGATATCTGCATCTGCAAGCACTACAAAGGCATCGTTACTTCCCAGCTCCATCACTGTCTTTTTAGACATGCTGGCAGCTTCCTTGGCCACTTGTTTACCCACGCCGTCACTACCTGTAAACGTTACGCCTCTCACATGTTCATGCTTAATAAGCTCACTGGCCGTACTGCCGTCGATCATCAGTGATTGATATACATTTTTAGGGAACCCTGCATCTTCGTAAAGTTGCTGAATTGCCTGCGCCATACCAAATACGTTTTGAGCGTGCTTAAGCACGGTGGTGTTGCCGGCCATAATATTTGATGCGCTATAACGAATAACTTGGTAAAGCGGAAAGTTCCATGGCTGAATGCCAAGAATAACGCCTGTGGGCTGATAAGTTATAATAGCTTTGCCACCTTCGTATACACGGGCTTCATCTTCTAAAAACGATTCACCGTGCTTCGCGGTATATCGACAAATTTCAGCACATAGCTGCACTTCCTGTTTGCCTTGCGCGGTCACTTTACCCATTTCCAAGGTCATCAGATTAGCTAGGTCATCTATGCGCTGTTCCATTAAATCGGCAAGATTATTGAAAATATCGGCACGTGTGCCAAAAGAGGTCTTTTTCCAATTTAAATAGGCCTCGTGAGAACGGGTAACCGCGCGCTCTGCATCCTCTGCTGACATTAGTTGATAATGATCAAGCTGCTCACCGGTTGCCGGGTTGTACGTATTAATTGTATCGCTCATTGTTAAACTCCTTGTTCCAATAATGAAACAAGTAGTGCAACTACAGCGCCAACCCGCAACAAGCCTAAATAGCCCAATAAAATCATAACCTTAACAATAAAACCCCGTTAAAAATGAGCTTTTGAACAGCAGTGATTTTTGGGAAAAGATTACGGGAAGCAGTAAAGATTTCAGAGAAAAATTAAGGCATGCCCTACCTAATCGGTAAACAAATCAGGAAAATGAAACTTTGCCATCGCAAGCGTAAGAGCAACTTCGTAAACACTTTGGCGGGTTGCATGGTTTAGGGTTAATAGACCAATGGCCCCCCCTTTTTGTTTTACATTAACGGTGTCGAATAATGCGTCCATCACAGAGCCAAGCTCTTCACCTCTTTGTAAGGCCTGAAAGACGGCAACGGGAAGCGGCAAGCTTGCACTTCGCGTAACAGACCAATGCCCTTCGTGATAAATGGCAACATAAGCAAAAGTGGCAGGGCCATCTTCAAAAACGTCAACTCCGCCTTCTATCGCCACATACCAAGAGTCTGGAAAGCCGCCTTCATGTGCAGCGAGCATCGCTTTTATGCGGTTAATTGCCCCCTCTCGAGTTTCGGCTTCAGACATAGGTTGGTCGGAAACGCCACTCTCTACTGACATACCTTCGGCATCGAAGTCATGCTCTAAGGTATCTGACAAGGTATTAAGTGCAGCATTTACCTTAACTGGATTTTTCGATCCAACATAAATGGTGTCGAGAACCATGATCACTGACCCTCGCTAGGGTTGTTGATAATATCGTCGAGCATTAAACGGTAATCTCTTACTGCCGGGAACTCGGTAATATTTCTATTTGGAAGTGTTCTGTCGGGATTGTCTACCGCTAATAAATGTTTAATTCCGAAGGTTTTAGCCGCATTTAAAATGGGTAGAGAGTCGTCAACAAATAGTGTGCGATCGTTTGCAAAGTTAATGCGCTCCTGCAAACGCTGCCACAGTAGCTGCGACTCTTTCGTTACACCAAACTCATGAGTAGAAATAAGGTTATCTATATGGGCGTCTAACTGCGTGTGCTCGAGCTTTAATGCCAGACTGTTTGGGTGAGCATTGGTTACCAGCACAACTTGTCTACCCGATTTATGCAAGGCATCTAAGAACGGAATGGTATCGTCTCGCAGTGATAGCAAGTGAGATAACTCGCGCTTTAGCGGCATAAATTCTGTATCTAAATCTAATGACAAGGATTCGGCCCAGTAATCTAGGCAATACCATTGAATTTGACCAAACACGCTTTCGTAGCGCTTCTTCATTTCTGCTTGACTCTGTTCCTCCGAGATACCGCGAATTTCAGCTAATCGCCTTGGAAGGTGATACAACCAGAACTGATTATCGTAATGTAAGTCTAATAAGGTGCCGTCCATGTCGAGCAGCACAGTGTCTATTTCATTCCAGGGCAGAAAGGGCAAGCGATTTTCCTTATAATGAAGTAAGCTAGAATATGAGTAATTCAGTGAACATGATAACAAAGATGTAGCGAGAGACATGCCAAAAATTGACCCCAACAAAGCGTTACCACAAATTCATTCTCGTAAGATTGTGGCACAGAGCAATCTTTTCAGGGTAGAAAGTTTAGATTTAGAATTTTCTAACGGTGCAACACGTCAATTTGAACGAATGGCCGGCGGCAATCGCGGTGCCGTAATGATTGTTCCGATGTTAGATGAACAAACCATGGTGCTTATTCGAGAGTATGCCGCGGGTACGCATTCCTATCAATTAGGCTTTCCTAAGGGGTTAATCGATCCAGGTGAAACTGCTATTGAGGCGGCCAATAGAGAGTTACAGGAAGAAGCCGGTTTTGCCGCCAAAGAACTCATTGAATTACACAAAGTCAGTATGGCCCCTACTTTTTTCAATGCCAGTATGACCATCGTTTTAGCTCGAGATCTCTATCCTAAGACCTTAGAAGGCGACGAACCTGAACCCTTGGAAGTCATAAATTGGCCTATTAACGAAGCAGATGCTTTACTTGCAAGAGAGGATTTTGTTGAAGCGCGCTGTATTGCTGCACTGTTTTTAGCGCAAAAGTGGTTAAAGGAACAATAAACAATGCCCGACGATGCCCACCCCGACCTACTAGAATTGGCAAAAGAAGTTGCAATAGAAGCCGGCAAAGCAGTCTTAGAAGTTTATGAAAATCGTGATTTTGACGCCTATCAAAAAGACGATGACTCTCCGGTTACAAGCGCCGACTATCTCGCTAATGACATCATCAATAAGCGGTTATCGGAAGCTACGCCCGACATTCCAATTTTATCAGAAGAAAATAAGCACGCCAGTTTAGAGGAACGCAAGCATTGGAGTCGCTATTGGCTTATCGATCCTATCGACGGTACGCAGGAATTTATTGCTCGAAGCGGCGACTTTGCCGTTAACATTGCCCTGATTGAAAACAACGAACCTACTATTGGTGTTATTTTTTGGCCACCTGGTCAATCTATTTATTATGCGCAAAAGGGAAAGGGAGCGTTTAAGTCTTCGCCTGAAGGTGACAGACCCATTTCCGTTCGCAAATTGAGCGATCCTAACAGCAGTGTAGTAATGATTGCCATTAGTCGACGCCAATCTCGCGAAAAAGTGCTTAATCGGATGTGTGCTAAACGCATTTACAACATGTTGCCGCTTGGCAGTTGCTCACTCAAATGCTGTTTTATCGCTGAAGGTAAAGCAGATGTATTCATGCGTATTGGCATTACAGGCGAGTGGGATACGGGCGCATCTCAGTGTATTGTTTCAGAAGCAGGTGGCAGCATTACCACAGCAAACTTCGAACCTCTCACTTATAACAAGCGTCATTCGCTAGAGAACCCAGATTTTGTGGTAATGGGCGATCAACGCGTTCCATGGCAAGACATTGTGCAGTATGATGACTACGAAAACCCATACACAAAATAAAACGTATGCGTTTTTAGACATTGCGTAATTATCGGTGTGGCTTACGCATTATTTCGCTGTAATTCAACCATATTGTTACCGAATACATTTCCTTTGGCCTGACACACGAAAGTACCGTGCCAAATGAAGTTAACGTATTAAAAGGAGTAATAAAACGATGACCAAGTACATTCGTACATTATCGACAGCTTTACTTACTTGTGGCCTTGCATTCCCGGCCGCCGCAGATTGGACGATTGACGGTGACACAAGTGCATTACATTTTCTGTCTACAAAAAATTCGCAAGTCACCGAAGTTCACAAGTTCGACAGCTTCAATGGCAATTTATCAGACAGCGGAAAGCTCAATGTTGAAGTTGATTTGTCGTCAGTGAATACAGCAATTGATATTCGCAACAAACGCATGCAAGAAATGCTGTTTAACGTTAGTAAGTATGCCACCGCTATTTTTGAAGCAACGCTCACCGACTCTATGATGAAGCTTAACGCTGGCGACGTTGTTAATGGTAAGGTAGACGGGATTTTAACGCTGCATGGTCAAGCCGTCCCAACAACGTTCGCAGTAACTGTTAGTCAGGTTGATGAAGATACCTTAACGGTGTCCACAAGCGCCCCTACGCTTATCAAAGCAGAATCATTTGGGCTGGCAAAAGGTGTAGCTGCACTGCAAGAAATAGCGGGGCTCAAAAGCATTACCACCACAGTACCAGTCACATTTTCTGTTACCCTGAAGCGCTAGAAAGTATATCTCTTCAATGCTGCTTAAGTGAGTGCAAAATTCAAGCATGAACAGCTTGGAGCATTATGAGTTTAGAGCTCGAGAAGATTGAGCTACAGTGGGCTTACAGCCGCCACAAGAGACGAAAAAGCCGCTTAAATCAGCGGCTTTTCTATGTTCTTACATCTGCTCGGCCAGCACCGGCTTTCTCACCTCAGGTTTTTGGTTCAGCGCTTGCTCTGGCATAGTTAACCACAGGCTATCCGGTAATGCAGGCGCATCAACCTCGTGTTTAGAAGCTGCAAAGTGAGATATGGCAAAATGCTTCATAGCCACTTTCAGTCGCTTCAGTGCCCTACATTCATTCACCTCCTCACCGATAACAAACACACCCCACTTACGCATAGTGATACCCAGTGCATCACTGCTGGTTAGTCGGATAACTGGCGCTGCTAACACCATGCCTACGAGTACAGGCAGCAACCACATAAACAACGATGGCGTGAAGTAGAACGTTGTAACTCCCCATGCCACGGCCAACGAACTCATGATTTGAGTATGCTTAATTGCAACAGACCACGGCACTTTTCGGCCTTCTCGCTCTTGAGCTTCCCACTTCACTGAGAACCCAAAAAACACGCTTATAACGAAGTAACTATGATAAAACATCATAAGAGGCGCAATCAGCACTGCCATTATAAGCTCCACTGTAGCGCCTTTGACTAGCGACCATGCGCCACCGAATTCGCTTCTGCGTTTAGTTAACGCCAGAGTAATACCCAATAATTTAGGCAGGAATAACAGGGCTGCAGTCCCCCACATTGTCACCATCATCATATCCTGTCTGGCAACCTGCCAACTTGGAAATAGCTGATATTCAGACATGAAGAATTGAGGAACGGTAGTAGCACGAATTAACGCATCGACTGTGCCCAGTGCCAACATACAAAACAGAACAAGTGATGATATATAAGCGAACGCACCGAATAGGAAGTGCAAACGGTTAGCCATTTTTAGGCCTTTTACATTCAAAAGCCCGAGGTGCTGAATATTCCCCTGTACCCATCTGCGATCGCGAATAGCATAATCAACAATGTTACTCGGTACTTCTTCATAGCTTCCCGTAGTATCTGTTAGTAAATAGGCTTCCCATCCAGCTCGAGCCAAAAGGGCCGCCTCAACAAAATCATGGCTTAATACTTCCCCGCCAAACGGAGCGCGTCCTTTAAGAGTAGGTAAGCCGCAGTGCTGCATAAACGGCGCTATACGTATAATAGCGTTATGCCCCCAATAGTTCGCACTGTCGGTTTGCCAGAACGACAACCCTGTGGCCAGCATTGGACTATATAAATGCGCAGCATACTGCACAAAACGACCAAAAAATGTATTTTGGCGAACTGGCATAGGAATAGTTTGAATAAGCGCTGTATTTGGAGCTTGCTCAATTCTTCTCGCTAAATCCTCCATACGCTCACCGGTCATTACGCTGTCAGCGTCTAACACAATCATAGCTTCATAATTGCCGCCCCAACGTTCACAAAACTCTTTGAGATTACCCACCTTTCTGTGCGTGTTGTTTTCACGGCGACGATAAAAAACGTGCTGCGCATAATCACCAAGGCGCCTTTGAAGCCGAGCAAATGCGCGCAGCTCGGCATCGGCCTTCTCTGCGTCACGGGTATCGCTAAGCATGAAAAAGTCAAAGTTGTTGCTACTTTCACGTTCCATGAGCTCGCGGATACATGCTTCAAAGCCAACCATAATTCGCTTTGTATCTTCATTGTACACCGGCATTACAACAGCGTGACGCTGGTTAAGAGAAACGCTAAAGTCGGGCTGACTGGGCTTCTTCTTCAAACTAAGAGGGTCGATGTTAAACAGCTGTAAAACAAACCCAATAATACCTGTCCAAAACGCCATGCACAGCCACGCAAATAGGGTTAAACCAAGTCCTAACTGAGCGATCTCTAAATTGGTTAATCCGTTGGGTAAGAAAATTTCATACAAGCTCCAGCCGGCTAGGGCCGTGCTTGGTATTACGAGCATTGCCATTATAAATAAACGCATACTTGCTCCTTTGACGATCTGATTTCGTTGTGGCTGTGCTGATTGCAACCCTGATTGCAAACCGCTATCGAATTGTTTCTTATCGCGAACGGACGAGCGTGTATCTTGCTTGCCGTTATCAAACTTATTTAGGTTGATAGACATAATTCCACACCTCGCTTACTCGTTCGCCGTTCTGCTCTACATACACACGCATATCAACAGTTTGCTTTTCGTTTGGCTTCATGAAGAAAGTAGCTCTCCATTCTGCGCCGTCTGCAACGGGGTATAGGCGTTGTTCCGATACTGTACCGTTGACACTTTGCACAACGAGTTTGGTTGTCTCTGCATCGAAAACTTGATCTTCTGGCACTGAAAAATCAATGTTGAACTGACGTGTAGTCGCTAACACCTCATCTTTGAATTCGTCACCAGGCAGCACTGCTTGGCCTTGCCTGGTGCGCTCAACTGTAGCCAACTCGCTGTCAAAAGCATGCTGCTCAACAGTTTTAAGCTCGTAGGCTGTCTCTTATACACATCTCCGAGCCCACGAGACTCCTGAGCATCTCG
>OJHG01000905.1_pt1 | contig 11140 bp, 11 predicted proteins | sample 1594761 | NCBI WGS metagenome assembly OJHG01 (sample SAMN05416786, study PRJEB24817) | seawater metagenome | isolation source: Sea water | place: Canada:Atlantic | collected 2013-07 | reverse complement strand
CTACACCTCTCTATTCGTCGGCAGCGTCAGATGTGTATAAGAGACAGCATCAAACTCATCCAATGGCGCTGCAAGCGACTTAATTAACTCTTCTAACCGTTGAGCACTTGCTTGCATTTGAGCTTCGCCCGCTTGCAGCCCTTTTTTCAGCCCTTCTTGATAACCTTGTTCGGCAGCTTCTTGTTGTGCCTGAAGCTGAATTTTTTCTACATCTGACGCGGTTAATGCTTTTAAATCTTCAATGGCAACATCCGATGAGCCAGAATTAGCAAAAGATGGAAATTGCCAAGATGAAACCGTTTTATCATCTGAAGAACTAGACAAGCTCATCTGCTCCACCGCCACCTAACGAAATTTCACCCGAATCAGATAAGCGCCTAGCAATAATTAATACTTCTTTTTGCGCCGCTTCTACATCGCTTACTTTTACGGGTGGTGCAGCCTCCATATCGTCACGCAACATTTCAGCGGCACGTTTAGACATGTTTGCAAACACTTTTTCTTTTAAACCTTCTTCAGCAGCTCTTAGTGCTAGCGTCAAAATATCCGTAGAAACTTCTTTCAGCAAACCTTGTATACCCCTATCATCTACATCGATAAGGTCATCAAACACAAACATTTTATCCTGAATAAGTTGACCAATTTCTTCATCCGATTCAACGACTGAATCAATTAGCTCTGCGCTCATTGAACCTTCCATAAAGTTAAGCATGTTGGCAGCAGATTGAATCCCTCCCATAGATGCTGTCTGAACACCTGAACCACCAGAGAGTTGCTTTTCCATAATCGCATCTAGTTCTTGCAGTGCCGCAGGCTGAACGCCTTCCATAACAGCTACTCGCAATAAAATATCTGCTCTTGCTCTGACGGGAAGGTAACTGAGTGTTTCAGCTGCTTGGTCACTATCCAAATAGGACAATACAATGGCAATAATTTGCGGGTGTTCTAGGCGAATTAAATCAGCGATTGATCTTGGGTCCATCCACTTTAATTGTTCCAACCCTTTCGAGTTTCTACCCAATAAAATACGGTCAATAACGCCGCCGGCTTTATCCGCACCTAAAGCATTCGTTAAAACGTTCTTAATGTACTTATCTGAATCAATGCCTAAGGCTGTTTGCCCACCGATAGTCGTGATAAAAAGACCAACAACTGAGTCTAACGTTTCAGTTGTAATGTTTTCTAATGTGGCCATGGCTGACCCAACTTGTTGTACTTCTTTGGGCCCCATGTGCTTCATCACACCAGCAGCATGATCTTCACCCAACGACAATAACAATACTGCGGCTTTTTCAATGCCACTCATTGAACTTTCTATTTTTGTTTCGTCTTCCATTAGTCTTGTATCCAGGTTTTCATTACTTGTGCAACTCGTTTAGGGTCTTCTCCGGCTATTTTTTGAGCCATTTCTAAACGTTGCTCATAACTTTTCGGTGCCTCTAACCGCATTAATTCCTCATCACTGTCTAATCCTAAATTGCCACCTTCTTCCTGCCCCATTGGCATTGGCACACCATCCGGGCCAACCATCATCCCTTGAGGCCCCGCAGGCACCATGGTCATTTCTGGCTTAGCCAACAAGCTTTTAATCGTAGGTTTTAAGACCAAAAAGACCAATAACAACGCAAAGACACCACCGATTGCTTGTTTTACAACATCCCAAAACCATGGCTGCTCCATCATAGGTATTTCTGGTAGCGCCTCAGGTGTGGCTGGCTGCATAAATGCCAAGTTAGATACTGTCACGCTGTCACCTCGCAATTCGTTATAACCTATTGCTTCTTTGACTAAGTTACTAAATTTTGTCAATTCTTCAGCCGTATAAGGTTCTGATGTTGCTTGACCATCTTCCCCCACAATACGTTTGTTATCGATTACCGCTGCCACAGAAACCCTTTTTAATCGCCCCGTTGATAATTGAGTATGACTAATCTTCTTATTTAATTCGTAATTTTTAATTGAGCGCTTATTCGAATTTGATGCACTCGCTGCTGGCGCAGGCTCTATACCTTCAACTGCGGCAAGCCCTTCAACCACCTCAGGCGCTTCACCGGCTTGAGGAGGTTGGTTAGACAATGCACCGGGGATCCCTTGTGCACTAGGTAAACTGTTTTGTTCTTCCGTTATTTGCTCACTCCTAAGCGCTGGCAAATCCGGGTTATATTGCTCTTGTGTTTGCTCTGTTACAGTAAAGTCAACATCCGCAGAGACAGATGCTCTAATTGCACCAGCACCCACGATAGGCTGAAGTATTGACTCAACTCTGCCAATCAAATGCTCTTCAACACCTTGTATAAATTCGAACTGATTACTGGTCATCGACATGGTATCGTCAGACGACTTTGAGCTAAGCATTGTTCCTTTTTGGTCAACAACCGTTACCTGTGTCGGATCAAGCTGCGGCACAGCTGAAGAAACCAAATGTAAAATTGCAGCCACTTCACTTTTTTTCAACAACCGGCCTTGATACAAATCAACAACAACCGAAGCACTTGGCTTTTTTCTATCCCTTAAAAATACTGACTGTTTCGGAATAGCTAGTAACACGCGCGCTGAACGTACGCTTTGTATCGTTACGATTGAACGCGCAATTTCGCCTTGAAGGGCCCGTTGAATCCGTACTTTTTCAATCGATTGACTCGTTCCAAATCCCATATCTTTTTCTAGCAATTCAAAACCGCTTCCACCGCCGCCACGAGGTAGGCCAAGACCTGCTAATTTTATCCGCAACTCATCGACCATCGATGCTGGCACCATCACAGTACCTGATGCCGCATCTATTTTGTAATCCACACCAGATTGTTGAAGTCCTGAGACAACCGCACTGAGTTCGCGCTCCCCTACATTGCTATACAACAATCCGTAATTAGGTGTTTGTGACCACAACACAACCGCAACACCCAATGCGACACTCACCGCAAGCGCCACCATAACGCCCAACTGACGAATCATATGGTTTGGCGAGGCTTGTAATTGCATTGCTGCTTGCTCTGCTGGAATTGACATGCTGTGTTCCTTAATTATTAGCTAGTTTGATAAAAGTAATATTACATCGACATCCGCATAACATCTTTATATGCATCAACCAGTTTGTTTCGTGTTTGCATGACCGTTTGGAAGGACATACTCGCTTTTTGCAAAGACACCATCACTTCCGCCAAACTGGCATCGGTTTCACCTTTAGTAAACGCCGTAGACAACGCACCTGCATCCATTTGCGTTTTATTAACCGCCTCAATTGACTCGCTCAACATACTAGAAAAGTCTTTTGTCTTATTTGTAGCCATGGGAGCAGTTTCAATGCCCTGCACTTGCGATGACATTGCACGCATCTGCGCTAATACATTATTAATTTCTATATTACTCATCAGTATTTTCCTTTTTTAAGGTTTTTATGCCGGTATTGTTATGCCAGAGTCTTTCATTCTGGCAATTTTATAACGTAAGGTTCTAGCGCTTATTCCCAACCGTTCCGCGGTGTTTTTTCGGCTTCCATTTACATCTTTTAACGTTTCTAAAATCAGCTCATCTTCAGCCGCTTTAACGCCTTGGCTTAGGCCTTTAGTAACTGGCTCTTCATTTCTGGTTGAGTTCATCACATCAGGTTGCTCGGTCTCAAATACCAAATCACAGTCTTCGATAACGGAACCAGATGTCATAATTAATGCGCGTTGTATGACATTTTCCAGTTCTCTTACATTGCCCTTCCAAGAATAATTTTCGAGTGATTTAATGGCTGCCTTTGATAACACGGGGATAGACCCTAGCTGCCCTTGATGCCTTGCTAACAATGTTTTTGCGAGTGCTAGTACGTCAGACTTTCTTTCCCTAAGCGGTGGAATTGTTATCGGAAATACATTTATTCTGTACAACAAATCTTCTCTAAACTTTGCTTCGTTTACGTATTCACGCAAGTTTCTATTGGTGGTTGCCAAAACACGCACGTCCAGTGAAATAGTTTTCTTACCACCCAAGCGTTCAATTTCTTTTTCTTGCAGAACACGCAATAGCTTCGCTTGTAATGAAATATTCATTTCCGATACTTCATCAAGTAACAAGGTTCCGCCTTGAGCTTGCTCAAATTTTCCTTGGGTCATTTGGTGCGCACCTGTAAAAGCACCTTTTTCATAACCAAACAACATCGCTTCAAGCATGTTTTCAGGAATAGCTGCGCAGTTTATGGCCACAAAAGGCTTCTTATCTCTTAACGAGTTTTTGTGAATAAACCGTGCCAACACCTCTTTACCGGTGCCACTTTCACCCTGAATTAATACCGTTGCGTCACTTTTTGCCACACGGCCAGCCAGTGCAACGATATCTTGCATACTTCTATCCTTGCTGGGCATTTCTCCAAAAGATACCTGCTTTGGCGCAATGGTTTGTTCAACTTTATTAAGTAATAGGTCGAACTCAAACGGTTTCGTTAAATAGTCAGATGCACCTAATTGCATCGCTTTAACGGCTTTATCAACCGTTGCAAATGCTGTCATTAATAAAACAGGAAGATTCGGGAAACGCGTTTTTAACGTCTCTAATAATTTAAACCCATCCATAGGTTTCATTTGCACATCACTAATCACCAGCCGTGCTCGATTCGATTCAAGCACTTGCAGCGCTTCCTCTCCATCACTTGCGCAAACTGTTTTATACATAGCCAACGCATCTTGTATCGCCTCTTGAAGCGACGGGTCATCTTCAACAATCAATATATCTATTTCCTTCATGCCGTTTCCTCCATTTCCATGACACTTCCTGCCATTACTACCGGCAATAACATCGTGAATGTCGTACCAACACCCTCTGTTGAATCACATGTAATATGTCCACCGTGGGCATTCACTATCTCTTTAACCACGGCTAGACCCAACCCTGTTCCTTCAGCCTTATTTGTATAAAACGGTTCAAATACCTGCGCAACTTTTGAAGAGGGTAAACCAACGCCTTGGTCACTAACGGATATACTCAGAATGCTTTCATTTACTGTTTCAATAAGGCAACGTACTTCATCATCAGCATTACCAGCCTCTAACGCATTGTTAATTAAGTTATCTATAGCGCCGATTAACGCATCCTTACTAATTTGAACAGATATATTATTGCGGATACTCTGTGTTTCGAACGTAATATTGGCTGGCTTAGCTTGATATGAACTTGTTAGCTGAAATGCTATGTTCTGCAAGTTGTATACGGCTTTTCTAAAGTGTCCTTTATGGGCATAACCAAGCATATCCGACACTTGATTGTTGATATGCCTCAAGCGTTCAAGCAGCTTCGTCGAATACTTTTTCCCTAATTCGACATCAGGTAACCCGGAATTTAGTTGAGATGCATACAGTAGAGCTGAGCTTAAAGGTGTTCTAATTTGATGTGCTAAACCAGCTGAAAATTTACCCATAGCGGCTAACTTTTCTTTGTGCTCTAGCTTATGATGAAGCTCACGCTGCTGTGTAATATCACTTAATAAGATGACGAAACCTTGACCAGACTGCAACGTTGTTCTCGACAGCGCGATGACTCGGTTATCTTGTAATAGATATTCGCTGTCTAATTGTTCCGAACCAACCAAAAAAGATTGCTCTATAGAACCCCAGCTTTTACCAATCAAACTCGCTGTTAACCAACCTCGAGCACAAGCATTCGCCTTAATAACTATATTTTCGTCATTTAAAACGATCACTGCCCCTGGCAAGGATTCCAACATACACTCCAACTGGTCAGCTAACTGTTCTTTTTCAGATAAAAACTTAAGTTTTTCAGTATTTGCTTCAGATAGTTCCGCCGTTAAGCAAATCACTTGTTGTTCCAACAGTTGATATGACTCAGTTAAGCGCTCCGAAACTTCATTAAATGCGTGAAACGCATTTTCTAAAGGAATATTATTTTGTATTAGTTCTGTGCTAGCTATTTGTCTCATAATTTGCAGTTAAATATTTACTGTGAAAGCAATACTGCAAAAATCATTCCAATTTTATTTATGTTTTAATTCAATAGTTTACCAACATCAATGAAAAATACGTCAATTATCGGACAGCTATAAGTCTGGACGCTGTATGTCGTGCTTGCGCATTTTTTCAACCAATGTGGTTCGTCGCATATTAAGCCGCTTCGCTGCGTGCGCAACCACGCCATTGGTTTCATCTAGAGCCTGCTGAATGAGTGAGCACTCAAGGTTATTCATATGCTCTTTAAGATCCAACCCCTGTTCAGGGATAATGTTTTGCGAACTTGGAGAAAATAGCGGGGTAGCACTAGATTCAGGCATGACGGCTGGAGATAAAAAATCTTCTTGTAAAACAATGCCTTCTTGAGCTTGTACAACGTCCGTCGAATATTGATGAAACTTCTCAGGCAAGTCTTTCACATCAACCACGCCGTAAGCATGTAACATGGCTAACCGCTCAACCATATTCGCCAACTCTCGTACATTTCCCGGCCAATCATGTTGGCATAGCGCCATCATTGCCCCCGACGTAAATCGAACCGAACCTTTGTTGTCATGTTCAATACGTTGAACTAATTCATTTATTAATACAGGTATATCATCCACCCGTGAACGTAATGGCCCGATTTCTATGGGAAAAACATCTAACCGATAAAACAAGTCTTCCCGAAATTCACCTTTTTCAATTTCTTTTTTTAAATCACGGTGTGTAGCAGCAACAATACGCACATCGCACTTAATGGGTTTATCACTACCAACCTTTTCATACACCCTTTCTTGCAAGACCCTCAGCAGCTTTACTTGCATTTGCAAGGGCATATCACCAATTTCATCTAAGAACAACGTGCCGCCCTCTGCTAAGGAAAACCGACCTTGGCGTGCCGTTAACGCACCGGTAAAAGCACCTTTTTCATGACCAAACAATTCGCTTTCAAGCAACTCCCCAGGAATTGCGCCACAGTTTATTGGTACAAACGCTTTATTTCTTCTACTTGAGTGGTAATGAATATTCCGTGCAATCACTTCTTTGCCAGTACCAGACTCGCCGAGTATCAGCACCGTCGCATCCGTCACGCAAACCTGTTGAATAAGTTGCCTAACACGTTGAACTTCTTGGCTATTACCCACTAAACTTCTAAACAATTCTGATGCACGCTGAGACACTTCATCATTAATTTCGCCCGTCGCAATTTGAATGTTACGTAACCCCTCAATTAACTTCTGATAATTGGTTGGCCATTCCAACGGCACCATATACCTCTTTAACGACTTAGGGATGGACGGGCTTTTACCCTTGTTAAACAGGTACAAAAAAGGTTGCTGAATAATATTTTTTTCGAATAGTTTATTTATTGCCGTTTCTGTATATGTAACGCCCTCACATAACACAATTAATGAAGGCTGGGCATTCACGTCTAGTTTGATTAACTTAGGAATCGATGTATGTGTCACATTAAAATCAATAAACTGCATGACTGCAGAAACATCCGCTCGTCGAATGTCATCTTCATCGATTATCAAAACATCTTTTACGGACATAAGTGCTAAAGTGAGTTTATTATTATTTAAATTATAGTATGTCAAAAAACTGACACTTAGTGAACATTATCTTTGAAAAATTCAAAAATAACGAATTATTGTTACCATTCGCTACTATAATTGGCCGTATATATAACTAACCCATCGATAAAACCGACCTTCACAATTGAGCTTATATTTTGACTGATTTATCCCTAGGTGCTTTATTCGGCATTCTCGCCTTGTTGGTTATTTTATCTGCATTTTTTTCAGGGTCTGAAACGGCACTAATGCGCCTTAATCGCTACCGCCTGTTACACCATATTAAAAATAACAAACTAGGTGCCGAACTAGCCTACAAGCTATTACAAAGGCCTGACCGTCTGATAGGCCTGATTTTATTGGGTAATAATTTCATAAATATTTTTGCCTCGTCCATTGCCAGCATTATTGCATTAAGGCTGTATGGGGAAGCAGGGATAGCCATTGCTGCCGGTTTATTAACATTCATTATTCTAATATTTTCTGAAGTCGCACCAAAAACATGGGCTGCTCTTCATCCAGAAAAGTTGGCTTTTCCTGCGGCTCTTATCTACACACCTCTATTAAAAGTTCTTTACCCGATTGTTTGGGTTGTTAATAGCTTATCAAGTATCTTATTGAAATTATTTGGTATTGATATTAATGAACAAAAAACCGACGCCATGGAAACTGACGAGCTGCGGACTGTGGTCACAGAAGCCGGTGCGTTGATACCACGCCAGCATAAAGACATGTTATTGGGCATTCTCGACCTTGAACATTCTACCGTTGAAGACATCATGATTCCTGCTAACGAAACAGCAGGCATTGATTTAAGCGATGATATCGAAGAAATAAAAAAACAACTGCTAAATTCATCGTATTCAAACCTACCCGTTTTCGATGAAAATATAGAAAAGATCCAAGGTGTCATTAGAATAAAAAATACGTCTGCTGCTCTTACAAATAATGAATTAACCATTACAACAATACAAGAACTCGCCTCAGAACCCTATTTCATTCCAAATAACACATCACTGTATACACAACTCATTAATTTTCAAAAAAACAAACGCCGTTTTGCAGTTGTTGTTAATGAATATGGTGTTATTTTAGGTATCATTACACTTCAAGATGTTTTAGAAGAAGTCATTGGCGAATTCACTACCGACCCGTCTGATAGTTCTCCAGATATTCAGCAAAAAGAAGATGGATCACTGCTAATCAGTGCCAATATAACTATTCGAGAACTCAATCGTTCATTAAATTGGACCTTACCTACATCTGGGCCCAAAACGTTGAATGGTTTAATAATGGAATACCTAGAGGCCATTCCTGAGCCCGGTACCAGTTTGAAGCTCTACGACCATCCAATAGAAATTATTCAAATGGAGAGTAATGCCATTAAGTTAATAAAAATAAAGAATTAGCCCTCTGAAATACATTTTCTTCTTTTCTTTACTATACTTATTTCAATTATCACACTTATATATGTATGGCTAAGCTCACCCTATTTTTTAAAGACAAAATTGTTGAAGTTTTCCACTTGATAGAAGATGGCTCGGTAACTATTGGCAGAGATACAAGTAACACATTCTCTATCGATAGCCTTGCTGTTGCTCCAACACACCTAGCCGTTAGTTTTGAAGGCAACCAATATTATATTGAAAGCACCACTGAACAATTCGCATCGTTCATTAATGGTAAGCCCATTAAAAAACAACCCTTACAACAAGGCGATAGAGTTCAAATGGCTAAACATGAGCTTTTATTTACTGACAATGTTGTGGACTATGTTCAATTATCTCAAAACGAACAAGCTCCCTCCGAAGAAATCCAAAAAAAAACACCCATTACAAAAAGCGCTGAAATAGCCAACTTACAAATCATGAGTGGTTCCGACATTGGTCGTGTGATCACGCTGCACTCCGCATTAACTGAAATAACACAAGATGAAAAAATACCCGCCATCATTGCAAAAAGGCAAAGCGGTTACTATATTTCAAAATTAATTGATAATATCGACATATTTATTGATGGAAGAATCATAGAAAATGAAGCCAAGCTAGAACACAACGCTAAGTTTCGTATTGATAAAAGCAAATATGTTTTTTTTACGGAATAACCCAAAACAACAACATCGATTTTTAATATGAAAATGGATAAACGAAGACAATTTGTACGAATTTTTCATGATGCAGCCATTCAACTTAAACTACCGAATGGCCAAAATCATACAAGTCAATTGCTGGATATTTCATTAAACGGCTGTCTGATAGATATGTCAAAAAGTGATATCAATTTTAATGACATGAACATTGCCAAATTAACCATCACGCTCGAAGATGGCTTTTTAATTACAATGTTTGTCGAAGCTACTTTTATTAACAAACAATCACACGTCGGGTTCCACATAACCGATATTGACTTAGATAGCATCACACACTTGCGACGCTTAGTTGAACTTAACTTAGGCGACACAGAATTGATGGAGCGCAACTTAGATGCGCTGAGCGCTAGTGAGCGTTAAATAAATTCCAGTGCATCGCGCAATACACTCACCGTTTTTATATCCAACCCTTCCACCCCACCTTTAGGCACATTACCTTTTGGTGCGATAGCAACTTTAAAGCCATGCTTGGCAGCTTCCCTTAAACGCTCTTCCCCATTAGGTACGGGCCTAACCTCACCAGACAAACCTAATTCACCAAAAACAATCCAATCTTTAGGAATATTTTTAGATTTAAAACTAGACATCAACGCAGCAACTACTGCTAAATCTCCACCGGTTTCCATCACTCTCAAGCCACCGACAATATTCACGAACACATCTTGATCCAATAACGAACACTGTCCATGACGGTGCAATATAGCTAACAACATAGCCAGCCGATTTTGATCCATCCCCACAGTAACTCTTCTTGGATTGCCGAATTGGCTTTCATCAACTAACGCTTGTACTTCAACTAATAAAGGCCTTGAACCCTCACGCGTAACCATTACCACGCTGCCCGGCACTTCTTGTTCATGGCGCGAAAGAAAAATAGCAGATGGATTACTTACTTCACGCAACCCTTTTTCCGTCATCGCAAAAACACCCAACTCGTTGACAGCACCAAAACGATTTTTTATTGCCCGAATAACTCGGAAACGACTACCCGAGTCACCTTCAAAGTAGAGCACTGAATCCACCATATGTTCTAGTACTCGCGGGCCAGCTATAGTGCCTTCTTTCGTCACATGGCCGATTAGAAATATCGTTGTATTAGTACGTTTAGCAAATCGTACGAGGCGTGCAGCACATTCTCGTACTTGCCCCACTGAGCCGGGCGCTGATTGTAATTCATCAGTAAATACCGTTTGAATAGAATCAATCACCAATACATCTGACGATAACTTTTCTGCTGTCGCTAAAATTGTTTCAAGAGATATTTCACAAAGTATTTTAACGTTGTCTACGACCAATTGCAGCCGCGTAGCGCGCATGCTAACTTGCTGTGCTGATTCTTCACCACTGACATATAACGTATTAGCGCGTTGACTTAATGTCGCCATTGTTTGTAGTAACAATGTTGATTTTCCTATACCGGGGTCCCCCCCCAATAAAATAGCCGAGCCCGGCACAATACCTGTCTCTTATACACATCTCCGAGCCCACGA